>Ga0247832_1005849_pt1 | contig 13917 bp, 8 predicted proteins | sample LaCruzMarch2015__10_FD_192407 | JGI IMG/M metagenome (GOLD analysis project Ga0247832, IMG submission 192407) | Freshwater microbial communities from meromictic Lake La Cruz, Castile-La Mancha, Spain - LaCruzMarch2015_4m | ecosystem: Environmental > Aquatic > Freshwater > Lake | place: Spain... | reverse complement strand
TACTGTGAAGCGCCCGAAGGAGTTTTGAACTTTCCTTTCTTATCTATGCAGTCTATCATCATTGTGGGGCTTGTTGTTGTCGATGGCGATGCTGTTAGAATGATTGATGCTGGTGGACTCAATGCTAGCTCTACTGTTGGATAGACAGTAGGAAAACCACCCAATAGAGCTTTACCCAGCTGGTCTTCTGGTGGATCTTCTGGAGGGCCACCCTCAAGCACTTGATTCAATAGTTCTTCTGTCAATTCATCAGAGGTGTCATCAACTGTTGCAGCAAATGATGTGGGCTGCAGAGTTGGCAAGAATGTAGGAATGCCAACACCTACATCACTGTCAATTGAAACTTCGTCAACCTCATCGTCGAGGACATCACATGGACACGATTCAAGACAACTTAATCCAATCTCAGTAATGCCACAATTAAAATCTTTCTTCTCCTCAGAGCTATCAAGATCATCCTGATTGAGCCATCGACATTGTCGGTATGTTCCACGATGTGTCAAGAATTCTCCCTCCTTATCGTGACATTCATATTCGGCCAATCCATCCAGCTCTTCCATTAAGTCATCGTCATCAGTGATCACATCGTCTATAGGCACATTATCGAGTGCCTCATTGGATTCATCGCAGGGACATGATTCAAGGCAATTAAGTCCAATCTCGGTGATACCACAATTGACTAGTTTCTTCTCTTTCGCACTTAAAATATCGTCATGATTGAGCCAGTGACACTTTCGGTAGAGATCTTTATGGGTAAGGAACTCCCCCTCTTTATTTTGACAGTGTCCTGCTTGCTCGTTAGATAACAATAAGGTTGGATAGAAGGTAGGTAAGGAGGTGGGTGTAATATCATCCTCATCGTCAACTATCTTGTCTAACTCAACACCTGGATTTGGTGCCACACGCTCAACAGTCCCATCATCCTTTTTACAATCATTGTATCCAGCACAACTGCCAGGGCACATAAGTCCCAGCTCTGTCTTAGGAATATCTGGCGTTCCACAATTGGTATTCTTCTTCGCGGGTGCAGTTTCCTCATCCTCATTCAACCAGCTACATTCTCGGGGTGTGTTACCATTCGAAATGAAGAACCCAACCTTGTCTGTACAGTGATCCCCCACTGATATATCATTCTCATTGGTATAATGTGACAACGAGGATAGGAGATATTCCATACAACCGTTGTACAGACGACATGTGTAATGACATGCATCACCCAACTCAGAAATTCGACAATCCAAATCCTTCCGTGATGACTTTTCTCCATTAAATCCATTGTCTAGCCATTCACAGGTACGCAGCTTGCCATCCCACGTTCGGAACTCGCCGGAGGAGTCACTGCAATCTCGTGTTGGAGCCATTGTTATCGGACTCTTAGATGGCAAAAGTGTGGCTCCCAGCTTACTGCTAGGGATTGATGTATTGTCAGTGGCATTACTCGACGTGGTAGAGGTGGTTGGTTCCATGGTTGGATTAAAGGTTGGCAGGCCTGTCGGTTCAATCATCGGAGTAGTTGTTATATTGTCAGACGGCGTCGCTATTAGCTTGGTAGTTGGAGTTGATGATGCATCATAAATCGATTCATCATTGAGTAAGTCGACAAGCTCCGAGGCCTTATTTGCCTCCTTGTATTCCGAAAGCGTCTGCTCTTTTCCTCCACTGGATGACATTACCACCACCCCTATCAAACACGACAGGGCAAGTATAAACGACAACACGACTATTGTCTGGTATTTGAGCTTGGGATTAGTTTGCAATTCTTGAAGGACACGATTGGTGATTCCGTTCTTCGTAATATTGCTAAATAATCGAGCATGAAGTTTTTGTTTGTTAAGCTCACCAATATTGTTGGAAGTGGGCAAGGTCGAAGGAGATGCTTCGATGTCTACATCGTCAAGCATGGAGGTATCATTAGGCGAATTTGGTATGCCACCTTCGTGCTCGTCTTCTCTAACCATTGACAAGCCATAAGTTTTAAAACGACCACCTCGAGGCGACGATGTTTGATGAATCCGGTTGGCTTTGCTCTCGTTGATGTATACTTCGTCGTCATCTTCATATGGAATGTCCAAGCTTTCTTTTTCCTTAAGCCCTTCTGTAAGACTCCATCCACCAAAGGTGCCACTGTTCAGGCTTGAGTTTCCCGGAGAAGCTAATGGGTCATCATCAATCATTTCCGTGACAATAACCTCCCTCCGAGTCATAAGTATTTCATCCTTTACTTCCTCGTAACAATTGCTACCTTTCCATTCTCGAAATAAGCTTTTGTCTTCGTCTGGGTATGCGTCCTCGACAGAGTCTTCTTGAGTAGAATGCTCGTTGCTGTCTTTGTTGCGTCCTTCAGTAACGTACTGATCTTTGTCATCTCCCTGCCCTTTCGCTGGTGGTGGCGAGTCAGAGTCGGCATCGGCATTGGATTGATTATGTTCACTTTCCCAGCCTCGTAACATATTTTTTGTTCACGCCCTTGTGATACAACCTCCTCTCCAAACTTTGCAAGCGAGGAGGTGCGCCGTCGATGTTGTTGTCTCGAATCGAGATTTGGAGAGAGAGGATTCCTCATTCTCCAACACATTTTGCGGGACTGCGGGATGGTTTGAAAGTAGATGGGAGGATGGGGCCGGCCGGAGGTAGTGAGATGACGGCCACTTTAATAACTGCTCCAATGATACGACATTTGCATGATGGAGGAGATGCAGACCTCCCCACTAATATGATAAAGCTTGGCCAAAAGGATCTTCATATCGCACCAATGATTGACGTCTCCACTGTCGAATTTCGTTACTTTATTCGTTTATTAACCAAGCGTGCAATCATTTGGAATCAAATGATTGCATCAGAAACACTGGTGCACAGGGTTCGTATATACAATGAATCCACTGGCAAAGATTTAATGGAAGGATATGACAATGATGATGTAGAATCGATACAGGAACTAAAACGATACTGTGGCTGGTACGACGGATCCATTGATGATGACCCTAATTTCAATTGTCCTCATCCAACAGTGTTTCAAATTGGCAGTAGTAGTCCTGTAGGTGCTGCATTCGCTACACGTGTGGCACATAAATGCGGATATGACGCAGTAGACTTGAACTGCGGTTGTCCATCAGATAAAGTTGTAGAACGATGCTTTGGTGCAGCACTGATGAAACATCAAGATGTTGCTGCTGAGATTGTATCATCGATGGTGAATATGGCACAATCTCTTGAGAACCCTGAACCAGTTATATCCGTGAAAACTCGAATCGGAGCTGATGATGATGATTGCTTTGAATTTATCTCTGAATTCCTCCAACGTCTTGTATATGCAGGATGTCGAAACTTTACATTACATGCAAGAAAGGTGTATACTGATGGATTAAGTCCTGCGCAGAATAGAACAATCCCCCCATTGAACTATCCTGTTGTATACCGTGTTATGGATCATTTCCCTCATTGTTCCTTCTTGATAAATGGAGGAATTATGAGTATTGAGCATGCTAGGAAAGTTGCATATGGAGAAGATGTGCACTTTGATGAAAATGGAAATGGAATGTATAATAATACCAACAACACAACATACTGTGTTAATTCAGACCATGCAGTGCCTTGTGAAATATGCAATTTACCTCAAGGATCATGTCTGGGCCCGCCCTTGATATCACCACTTAATTTAACAGGGGTCATGGTAGGACGATTGGCGAGGGATCGACCAGCTGATTTAGCAGCCGTTGATAGATACTTCTATGGAGAGCCTACCAATCCATGTGGCAATCGACGGGAAGTCATGGAAAAGTATATTTCATTCTTGGAGAAAGTTTATCCACGACGATGTTGCGATGATGATGAAATGATAACAATGATTGGTATGGCTGGTTATAATAACAATATGAAAATTGTACCCAATAGACAATTCTGCAGTGTCTGTCAAGAGTTTCGCAGCCATAATAATGAAGACGATTTGTGTGTCAGTACATTAGAGAATGCAGATATTGCAGTGGAATTAGAGACGTCCAGTTTCGTCGATCATCAACAAGAGGTAAAGAAAAGGAGAGCACAGCGACATGCCAAGTACAAAGGATGTAAAATCGTCACCGGTATAATTGACCGTGCACTAAGACCGACTTGGGGAATTCTGAGTGGCGAAAAAGGTAACTCAGCTTTTCGCAGAGCTTCGGAAGATTTATGTCGTTGTATCAACGTACGCAACTGTGGTCCTGGTTTTGTATTGTGGAAGGCAATGCAGGCCGCACCTGATGAAATTTGGGATAAACCCTTCGATTTGAGTGGTGAAAGCAAAACATCGTACTATCCATCAAAATGATTATAACAAAAAGTGAAATGCCTGTATGTTCAATAATAATACAGTTCATTATTCTATGCTAGTTTCCCATTAGTAGAGGGAGATGTGGAATTTGGGGGATCAGATAATTTTACGGAGTCCATCAACGCGGATCCCGTCTTAGACACAATCTTTTCCATCTCTTCAATCTGAGCTTTCAGATCAAGCATGGCAGCCGTGGTCACATCCTGTATCGTTGGCTGACCCATTTCAATCCTTTCTTTTTGATTCTTTTGATCTATTTCAGCACATTTAACCTTAAAGTCTTGAACAACCGATCCCAATTTCTTAATCAATCGTCCTTTTCCAATGCCCCAGCCTACTGCCTCTCTAGCCACACTTTTTTGGTAAGCCTCCTCTTCTTCAGGTGTTCGAGTAGAGAAATTGAGTAATGCTTTCAGGTCTTCCACCTTGGCCTCGTTCAATTTGAATAACGAGCGTTTCGTGGAGAATTTATCGTCCCCCTTCTTGGCTGCCTCTTCTGCAATGGCGATAGCCTGGAGCATTTGTACATCTGAGAGGTTATCTTTCGTTACAGATAGAATGGATGCGGCCTTAAACTTCGCCGCTTCATAGAGCGCCTTTGCCTCTTCGGGATCAACTTTTTCTTCGTCATCGTCTTTCAAAAAGCTTGGCAAGTCTTCCTCCTCCTCCTCTTCGCTGGATTCCTCGTCTCTGTTGTCATCGTCGTCGTCACTATTGTTGTCTAATTCGTCATCATTTTTCATTTCACTAGCTGAAGAAACTGATCCACCAGTAGAGGCATAGCCATTGCCATTAACATCATGCAATGGTGCATCCCCTACCTCGTCTGGCCCTCCAACAACTGTAATTGGAGCTTCATTGCTTTTCTTTGATGATTTTGATAGTTTCGATGTCACGGACATGGCATCGTCCCCTCTAATAGAATTCCTAGAGGTCTTTTTTGCACCCATTTCATGCTTACCAGTCTCGAGTCTCATCTTGGAATGATTCAATAACGCCCAAAGCTCCGAATTTTCACTTCGTGCAGGTTTTGGAGGCATCGCTTCATCTACATTTGCCTTAGCTTGAGCCTCCTTCACCTTCTTCTCGGCCAATACCAAGAGGTTTAGGTCGGTCTCTGCTAACGATTCTGCCAAATTTCCTTTTGCAATTGCAAGTTCAAACATGTTATCGGATTTGTTCTCCACGCGAGGTTGAGACTCATCGTCATCGTCGTTGCCCCATGCCACAGCAGACCCCTTCACGACCTCCTTTTCCTCATTTGACTGCGTTAGACGCGATTTGGACAATGCCAACAAATCAGAAGCGTCCATTTTCTCAATATCCGTTGTTGCCTCCACCTCCCGTACCTCCTTCAATTCCTCGTCCGCATCTTCAAATGATTCCTCCTCATCCTCCGATTGAAATTCATCGTCATCCGCGGAGACCTCCCGAACGTCTTGGACGTCCATGTCGGGAGGAGAGACTGCGTGGTGACCGGACATTTCTTTCCTTTCGTCAGTTTCGTCGCTAGCAATCTCCTGTGGTGGCATTGCGCTAGTACCGGCCATGCCAACGTCCGCTATCCTAACCTCATCCAGCTCACAAGGCAAAATTTGGATTGTTTGACCTGAAAAAGAATTTCGTTTGATCGTATCGTTCACGGTTTCACCGTAAACTCGTAACGATGTTGTTCCTGTCAGATCGATCGGGGGTCTTTATGACGATAACACTCCACTGCCTCATAATCATTGTATGCCACTCTGCAATCCGTTCTTCGTTGTCGTCGGCTGACGCTTCTTCCAATACCTCGCGTCCTCCAATGTTCATGTCTCCACCGACATTCACTCTCTACAATAACATCACAGTCCCCATGGTCGGTTTAGGATCAGCCTCGGGCGTAAAGTATTCCCACGTCAAATTGGCAATCGATGTAGGATATCGATTTGTAGATACTGCACAATCATCATCGTGGGGGTATCGTGAGGAGGATGTTGGTAATGCCTTGTTTGATACACAAATGCGATATGAGGATCAAAGGGACGGAGAGTATGTCTTTGTACAAACCAAGATACATCCAGAGGATCTTGGATATGAATCGACGAAGAAAATGATTGCAATCTCATTAGACAGATTACGTGTCTCATCACTCGATTCTATACTGATACACAAACCGCATTGTTGGCCAGGTGCATGTACTCGTGAACCAGAAGGAACGTGGCATGATAGCTGGAGAGTATTGATGGAGGCATACGATTCAGGTACTGTCCGTTCTATTGGAATGTGTGATATTGATGAAAATCTATTAGAAGAAATGCTCGCTAAAAGGATTGGTCCACATGTCATACAGAATTGGTTTGACCCCTACCATCAAGATAAAGCCTTCCGACAACGAATACAGCGTCATAATATCGAACATCCAGAACGGAGGATACTCTACCAGGGATATTCGAGTATGGGCACACAATGGTTCCATCATAAGGGATACACAGAGAATCCTGTGTTAACTAACCCGACGTTGATTTCTATCGCATTGAGATATGGTGTTAGTGTACCACAAGTTGTAATACAGTGGGCAACTCGAAATGGTGTCATGGTCTTGCCTGCGTCGACAAGTTCTACTCATCAGAAATCCAATTTGAATAGCTTTGACTTTACACTAAGTCCCGAGGAGATGACTACGATTGATGATATGGATGGTCACCCTCCACCAAAGCCTGGACCAAGAGAATTACATCCTGATGAGGTATCAGTTAACTTTGTGAATCGTGCCGAGGGAACCGTGCACATATATTGGATATCGGACGAGGATGAACATGTTCACGTTGGACAGATCGAAGCACCGGGAGACAGCCTCTCATTAACCTCATACCATGGTCATGCCTTTGCATTCAAGGACCATGGTGATGGTGAAGATGTCAGCGGCAAGTTGTTAGGTCGACATGTTGTTAATCGATCACTCGGATCAGAGCAGAATTACGAGATTGAGGATACGAGCGAAGAAGAATTGTAACACCTTTTCTAACTAATTACTCCTACCAATCAACAATTGACCGACCATTTGACCCTCTGTACATCAAATCGCTTGATATCCTCACTCAAAACTTGAATACCTGACTGGAGCTGTAACCAAGCTCTCCCAGTATACCCGTAACCTCCTTCTCTGTCCTTGGTCCGCAAAGCAAATTGTACATCACAGGAGGCCCACAAACGAGAATAACAACATCATCACCAAGACTTGGTGGGGGCAAATACTTCATAATCATTTCCTTATCAATGAACCCACGTTCGCCATTGTAGTCCGAATCGGTTGGCTCATGCGACAACACATCAATGTGCTTAAATTTGCCACCATGCTCACTGGCCCACTTATCAAGCATCTCACCACCCAGAACATCATCCTTGCTTCGTGAGCCGTACAATAGTGTTACCTCGTCAGTGGCACTCGACTGCTCCGCTGGTCCGTCACCAAGGATGGCATGTAACGCTTGGATCATGGGAGTAATACCGGTCCCGCCGGCAATCATCCCAATCTTCTTTTGTGCAAATGGTGCTGGTATCTTGATGTTGAAATCGATATGTTTAAAGTCGACGGTACCACCGATGGGCAATTCGGTACACATGTACTTGGATAGATAACCATTAGTGCCATAATCCTTGATGAGCAGGTCGAAACATCCCACTTGGTGATTTGCACTAATGGGCGTGTACGGACGTATGACATCCGCGACCTCTCCTCCTTTCGTATTGTCGGGCAGTTTCGCAGACGCGAGGATGCAAGCGCAAGTTGTCAATCCCATGGGTAATGACTTGTCTGGTAAGCCAAAACGAAGGATGTACGATGTCCCGCCCGTACCACACGGGATGCGTTCGAGGAGAGGTACTGGTTGGAAGGATGGTGTGAACTGACATTGTCCGGGTTTTACAAGATTACATACCGCTGGTCGGTCGGCAAGGATCATTGGATACTCAGTCATGGCAGCGGCAGCGACGAATGATTTGATGGAGCTTGATGATAGAACAGTTGCTATTGGTATGATCCGTCGACGTGCTATCATTAGTTGTGAATGGCCGTGACTCATTCACCATTTGGAGGGCAGAAGTCGGGGGAGCCCAAAAGACCCCGCACAATGACATCGACACACACACCGCGCCCCACACAAACCATCATGGACATCATTACTGAAACTACCACATCACAGGAGGATGATAATTCGTCTGTAGCATCGGAATCATCGACAGACTCCATCTTGAACATGGTTCCATTCTCCCAACGAACTCCCGAGAAGAATGGTGGGGAAGACGACGAAGAAGTTCAAGAAGTCGTGAATGAGAGTAAGAGTGAGGAGGACCGAGCGAACGACAAAAAACGCAAGTATGACGATACTACTACTACTGCTACTAATATTCCATACCCCACCTACGCATACCCCGGTTGGGGTGGCAACGACGATGCCAAATTTGCTATTGAAAAGTCCAATGCTAAAAAAGCATTTGATGTCACATTCGCCGCTCGCAAGGTTGGGTCATTACATTGGCGTATACAAGCGCCCAAGAAAGGACATGGTCCAAGTATATATTATCCTGTCCGACTAGCACAATATGATGAAACTGTGGGTCTAAATTTGCCTGCGTATGACAGTAATAAGAAGTGCCCTATTGAATACATCCAGTATCCACATAAGCACATTAAAGGACATGTTGGTCAATTTGATTTATCCACGAAGAAACAACTTACCCCCTACTACGGACAAGTTGATGATTCGAGGAAAAAATGGAATGTCGGTTTATTTGATAAATATGCATTACAATTAAAACGTACTCATAAAGGTATGACGAATGAAGATTTTGTAACCGAGAATTTGTATCTTCAACTTGTACTTGACAAAAGTCTTGCAGAGGCAGTTGAACAGGAGAGACTACGTAATGCAGTTGACACGGTAGCAGTATTGCCACCACTGCTACTAGAGGCCAAAGAAACTCTTCCATCCAATGACTACGAGAATGAACAACGAACTAGCTCCGATTCTGATAATGATATTGATAACGCCAAGAATGGGTCAACGTCACGGAGAGAAACAAGGGCAGATAAAAGTGGGTCGCAAGACAAGACTGAACCATTACGTGTGGGCGATCGTATTGCCTACTTTCCACAACAGGGTACTGCCGGTCAAGAATCCGATCGTCGCGAAGCGACTGTACTAAACATTGACCCCAAGGGACCAAATATCCTAACTATTGATGATGCATTTACCAATCTTCAACCAGACCATTTAGTGCTACGTATTGCACGGTTACAGCGAGGGAAACTTGTGCCGAATGATAATGGACAATGGAGGTCGATTAATAAATTTATATTAAAGAAAGAGGGTGATCCGGATGCATACAGTAAGGTTTTTAGGGGTGAAAAAGCGAGTGTGAATGAAATGAAACAACGGTTGCAACAAAGTGCAATGACAAAGATGAAAGAGGATGGATTTTGTCTAGAGGACGTGTTCCAGAAATAGAACATAGGAAATTGATAACGCTATATATACATCTAGCATGCACAACGCAAATTCATACTCTATTTGTATTTATCTATACATATCTAACAAGAATGTGACGGTGGGGGACCGTACAATCGTTGTATACCATCTGGACCAATGATATAGCTTTCTACTATTCCTTCCCTATGACTTTTAGATTGATAATACCGTGCGGAGAAAACATCAGTCGAAAAAGAACTACCTTTCACACCAACAAATATATCAGCCTCGACGGCAGTAAAGAAGTTAATAATTGATGCTACTAATTCAAGACCACCAAGAGACTCTGGAGAAGTGTAATGTAGTAATTGACCATTGCTGCTGCGGCTGCTGTTGTTCAAATAATCATCATCGTGTATTGCTGAGAATTTTACATTCCTAGCGCTATCCGTACCTGATTCAAAGAGTGGTATACCACCAAATAATCCATACTCACGTGCACGTAGGAATGTTAGCCGATTTTCATTCATTATGATATCAATAGTATCATTACGATAGCGACTTTCTGGTTGATTCAATATTTGATCCACACTCGCAGCTATAAAAACCATGTTAAACTTATATTTGCTTGTTTTGTTCATTTCATTATTGACATCATGTCCAAGGAAGGGAATAAAGTGCTCACACCGTTCAAATACTTTTGTTAGATTGGACTCCATTTGTTTGCTACACCGATGACGTAACATTTCGGGTTCCACACGTGGATGCAATGCCAAAACTCTAGGACCTACTCCATCCATATTACAATCATGTCTATTTTGCATGCATTGTTTGTTTGTTGCATTACGAATTGCCTCGCTTAATGCATCCTTCAAGGCTAAGTTCAACTCTTTCGATGGACGTAGTAATTCAAAGACTGCCTTCTCGACATGTACATGCTCCGGATTAATTGAAACCGATGCATTAGTATTGGTGTCAGTTAATATTTCTGAATGCACACGTCCACGATGTTTTTGTAGCGACATGTAATCATTCCATAAGCGTCCTGCACCTCGAATACCGCCATGTGGGATAAGATGAGTAAATCGTGTCTTTTGGTTGGTACAGTTAATATCCTGTTGTAATCCACATCGGCAATGCGAATACATGTCATTCACTCCTCCTTTTCCAATTAGACCCAGTATTTCAGTGTTACGAATATTTGTTGTTGGATGTCGAAGTATCGATTCGTCCAAGCCTGAAAATAGACTTGAGCTAATATTAAAGCATGATACCACCTTTATTCTCTGTGTTGAATCATTACCATCGTCGTCATCATCATAATTACGGCTACTTTCATTCTGCAGTTGATTGTAAACACCCTCGAGGATATTGGGATCATAGTTCACAAGTCGTGGTAAACCCAATTCCACAGCTCTTGCATTCCAATAGTGTACATCGAATAATAGGTCATGTTGAATTGAGTACGGTCGATTGTAATGTGCCGACCATCGCAATGATGGTAATAGTATTTGTGTTACATTATGTGTAACTGCAAAGTTAACAAAGGCAACAAATCGCATGTGTTGATTACGAAATCCACCCAAAAAGTATGGATCAAAATGCACGAGTGTTGGTACTGGATCAGGTACATTCGATGAGGAGAAGGATGATTCTGTTAATGTGCTCGCACTGCTGGGATCGGTCGAAATGAAATATTTCCATGTTAGGTGCAAGTTGATACACAATGTTGATATTGAGATAATGAAGAAGCCTACAAGAACCCGAACACGTCTTACATAACGACGATTCATTTTCCATTACTTCATTGATTGACTTGCAATCACTGTTGGATGTATCTTCTGCTCAAACTTGTTGGAGCAGTCCAAACAGACGTCGCTTGACGATGATCATCCACCTAACAGCATCCGCCCTCTTCCTTCTCATTGGCGACTATGCACTCGCATTTGGAGGCATATCGTCCGACAGTTGTAGTAGCAGACGAAATTTTATATCCGACATTTCCACGGTATCATCAGCAGTAGTGTTGGGAGAGTCATATTCTATAGCAGCTAATGCACTTGATTTTGATGCATTCGAACAAGGATTAATAGCATCTGATACACTTAAATGTAATCCAAAGCTCGATCCTAAATGTATACCAAAATTAACACATGATGAGGCATTATGTAAATATGGTGTGCAGGGTGCGACCGAGCGTACGGCAGCATGTAAGCGCGTACGTGATAGTGGTGGACAGTTACCGAATTCAAGTAAGACGAATGAACGTAGTACGATGGGATGGTTGAATGGTGATATTGCATTGACAAAATAAGTAATAGAAACTAGCAAGAATGGAAAAAAAGATTTTCGCTGAGATTAAGTCTATTGTTTGTGACTACTTACATGCTGTTGATGATAACTTATAACTGCAGTATTTGCGTGTGTCTAATCTTATTAAAACTGCTATGTTGGTTTGGAACAGTGAACTAGTTTCTTTCGCACAAAGAACAAGATCGTTCAGGTTTCACTCGTCAGTTAATATACGAAGGAGGAAGATATAATTGTATGTCTTACGGAAGGGATACCACCCTCCATTCAGCAGAAAATATTTACATTTGTCTACTAATGAAGACCCACTCCTCTTCCAAATAATGTCTTTTGGTAACAACCTTTCTCTATCAATTTCATTAAGACTGGCGGCATTTCTTCCAGGTGGACGCAATATACCATCGTCAATCTTGATGCCACCATCATCATCATCATCATTCTGATGCTCTATCAAACAATCCCACGTTCCCCTCCCACTGTCCTTGTTCACGTGCAACACCCAAACATCGTTCAATCCCACAAGTCCCTTTTCTCCAGGTGTTGCACCACCAAAGAGTAAAACAGAGTTCTCATCAAGTGAACATAGACACGCACCTGCACGCGGAGCTGGTAGTGCAGTGTTATCATCACCAATACAATCAAGTTTTGTCCACTTCCAAGTTTCAGTATCAAGTACAAATGCCTCATTGGACATGTTCCCATCCTTGGCTGCACCACCAAATAGGACCATCGCCGTCGATTGATGTATTGTTGTGGCACAATGCAACCCTCGTGATGAGGGTGCTTCGCCTGTTGTGGCCTGACGATCCCATCGCACACGAGTTCCTTCTTTAGCGGTAGTCATTGATAGTTGCAGAATATGGTCATCACATCGGTGATTGTGCAAGCATATAATATCCTCCCGGGCACCATCATGTTTGTCGTCATCTCTCTGTTTGCTTATTGATAAGTGTACAGCAACATGCCTACTAGTTGGTCCATCGGGTAGGGAAGCATATGATTCGCTATCCATAGCATCAATGCATCGTGACCGCACCAACGTATCAATATCCAACATGGTTACATCATCAAGTATGATACCGCCAGTACCAGGAGTTTGTGGATCCCATCCCCCTAGTAACACCGCCTGTGGCGAACCTCTGGTCCCACAATCATTGTTGTTGGGTACGACTGCAATTGCAGTGGCCAATCTACTAGGAGGGACATAGCCTTTAATATTATTATTATCATCATGTCGTAGCGTCCACCCCCACGATGACACATTGTTTGTGTATGGAAGAAAATGCCACATATCATTTACAGCATGTCGATCTATTATAGATGATGATGCATCATCTTTGTCAGCTATTATTGCCTCCTCGGCGTACCCCCCGAAGGCGAATAGACGATCCCCTACATTGTTGTTAAACGTTACACCACCTGAGCGAGGTAGTTCAATCTTTCCTAATAGTAACGTCGGAGACTTCAGTTCTTCTTCCGATGATGATGATGATGATGATGATGGGTATGACTCGGAGGATAGCAGATCGATCCATTCCACAGAATACTTTTTCCTCCTTTTTGTCATTGCTAGACTACTACTACTAATACGACTACTTGACAACGACGATGTAATAGTCATTGGTATCGTTGTCATTGCCATGGTTGAAGCTAGGGTTATGAACCCGCAATATGATGGAAAATGTGATGATACTAGCATCTTTTTATTGGAGAGATGCCGGGGTCGTCTCGCATCGAATCAATGATCAACGCCTCGTTTTTTGATTATGTACGTACGGTTGACCTCAAAAAAAAATATTCGCCCAGGATAATTCAGATGTGTTCACTTCTCAATTTTATTCTTTTGGAGGT
>Ga0247832_1005844_pt1 | contig 13920 bp, 9 predicted proteins | sample LaCruzMarch2015__10_FD_192407 | JGI IMG/M metagenome (GOLD analysis project Ga0247832, IMG submission 192407) | Freshwater microbial communities from meromictic Lake La Cruz, Castile-La Mancha, Spain - LaCruzMarch2015_4m | ecosystem: Environmental > Aquatic > Freshwater > Lake | place: Spain... | reverse complement strand
TGGCGAGCGGCCGGGCCACTGGCCCGGCGCGGCCTGCAAGGCCAGGGCTTGCGGCCAGCGCGAAGCGCGTTCGTCAACACTTTCATTGCGCTTGTCTGAACGGAGCGGCCGAAGGGCGCGCAGTGAGTTGCGCAATGGGCCGCAAGACCGAGCACCGCAGCGCAGTCGGCGCGTTCAGCGCACGACCGCCCCACCGAAGCGCAGCACCCGGCCCCCACAGGCCTGGGGCGACGCAACTGAAAAAGACCAACCACTGGCCTGGGGCGACGCGACCGCAAGCACACAGGCAGGGAGCAACGCGAGGGCCCTATTCATACCGCAGCGCCTGGATAGGTAGCAGCCGCGACGCCCGCCGCGCCGGGTAGAAGCCGAACAACACGCCGACGAAGCCCGAGAAGCCGGCCGCCAGCAATACGCTTTGCGGCGTCATGGCGACCTGCCAGCCCGCGAAGTAGCCTACCGCCCAGGTGGCTGCGGCACCCAGCACCACGCCGATGGCGCCGCCGATCAGGCTCAGCGTCACCGCCTCGATCAGGAACTGCGTGAGGATGTCGCGGCTGCGCGCGCCCACTGCCATGCGCAGCCCGATCTCGCGGGTGCGCTCGGTCACGCTGACCAGCATGATGTTCATGATGCCGATGCCGCCGATGATGAGGCTGATGCCGGCCACGGCCGAGAGCAGCAGGGTCATCACACGGCTGGAGGCCTCCTGGGCCTGCAGGATCTCGGTCAGGTTGCGGATCGAGAACGGGTCGTCGGCATTGGGCTGCACCTTGAAACGCTGGCGCAGCAGGTCCTTGATGTTGTCTTCGGCGGCCTTCATGCTCTGGCCCTCGCGTACCTTCACGCTGATGGAGCCCACGCGCTTGCTCTTGCCGCCCCAGCCGCCCTGCACCCGGTTGCGGAACGTGGAGATGGGCAACAGGATGATGTCATCCTGGTCCTGCCCCATCGAGTTCTGACCCTTCCTGGAGAGCACGCCGACAATGGTCACCGGCACCTTCCTGACGCGGATGACCTGATCCAGCGGATCGGCGTCACCGAACAGTTCGCGCGCCGTTGTCTGCCCGATGATCACCACCTTGGCGGAGCCCGCCACCTCTGCGGCCTCGAAGAGGCGGCCGGATTCGAGCGGCCACTCGCGGGCTTCCAGGTAGTCGTTGGTGGTGCCCATGGCGCTGGTGCTCCAGTTGGCATTGCCAGACACCACCTGCACCCCGGCGCGCATCGCGGGCGCGGCCACCTGCACCTCGGGTACATCGATCGCAATGGCCAGAGCGTCCTCCTCGGTGAGGCCCTGGCCGGTCTGCGCGCCCAGGCGGGCGCCGCCCTGGGTGATGCTGCCTGGCAACACGAGCATGATGTTGGAACCCAGGCCCTTCATCTGCTCCTGCACCCGGTCGGTAGCGCCCTGCCCGACGGCGATCATGGTGATGACCGCCGCCACACCGATGATGATGCCCAGCATGGTCAGGATGCTGCGCAGCGTATTCGCCGCCAGGGCGCGCAGGGCACTGCGGAAGGCGGCAAGGGTATTCATGGCGTTGTTCCCACCGATGACGGAGCCTGTGCTGCGTCCCAGGCAGCCCGCGTGGACTGCTCGACATCCTGCACGATCAGGCCGTCCTTGAAGACCAGGCGGCGGCGCGCCCAGGCGGCAATGTCGCTCTCGTGGGTGACCAGCACGACGGTCATGCCCTTGTGGTTGAGGTCGACCAGCAGGCGCATGATGTCCTCGCTGGTCTGCGAATCGAGTGCGCCGGTGGGCTCGTCGGCCAGTATCAGCTGCGGCTGGTTGACCAGGGCCCGCGCGATCGCCACCCGCTGTTGCTGGCCACCCGACAGCTCGGACGGCGTGTGCTTGTGGCGCTCGCCCAGTCCCACCAGCTGCAAGGCTGCCATGGCCCGTTCGCGCCGGGCCGCAGAGGGCACACCGGCATACACCATCGGCAATTCGACATTCTCGAGCGCACTGGTGCGCGGGAGCAGGTTGAACTGCTGGAACACGAAACCGATGCGCCGGTTGCGGATCGAGGCCAGTTGGTCGGGCTGCATGCCCTGGACCGCCTCGCCGGCCAGTTCATACAGCCCCTGCGTGGGAAGGTCCAGGCAACCGAGAATGTTCATCAGCGTCGACTTGCCAGAGCCGGAGGCGCCCATGATGGCCACGAAGTCACCGGCATGGATATCGACCGACACACCGCGCAGCGCATGGACGATCTGGTCGCCCATGGCATAACTCTTGGTGAGGTTCTGCGCGTGGATCAGCAGGGGCGCGGGTTGGGCCATGGAGTTGCTCAGAAAGTCATCCGCGGGCCGGCGGGCGGGCGGGCGCCCCCCGCTGCGGTCGGGGACTGCACACCGATGATGACCAGTGCCCCTTCCTGCAGGTCCGCCGCGTTCGGGCCACCGGGCGCCACCAGCAGCTCGGTGCTGCTGCCGTCGGTGATGCCCAGGCGGACATTGATGGCGCGCGGTTTGCCGTCCGCGCCCATCAGGTAGATGCGGCCGCGGGTGTTGGTGCGCGTGGCGGCCTCAGACAGCATGGCTGCGTACTTCGGCTTCTGTTCGGCTGTCAGCACATCACCGATGCTGGCACGCAGGTCGGCCGTGATGCGGTCCCGGGCCTTGGGCCGCTCCTCGGGTGACAGATCGCGCAGGGCCATGTAACGCGGTCGCACGCCTGCGATCAGCGCGTCCACCTTGGCGGCCTGCTCCGGCGAGAGCCGCACTTCCGCCACCAGCCGGTTGCGGAATTCGAGCAGCGGACCTCCGCCACCCGCGCCGCCACCCGCCAGCGGTGCTGCCACCGGGCCCGAAGGTGCTGCCGACGGCGCATTGGCGGCCGCAGCACCAGCACCAGCACCAGCACCAGCACCAGCACCGGTGACATTGCCGCTTCCCACCGGCGCCGCAGCTGTTTTCGGCGCTGGATTTGCGGCAGGGACCGGAGCCCCCGCCTGACCGGCTTGCCCCGCCGCTGCTCGACCGGCCGCCTGTGCCAGCAGTTGCTCGTAGCTGCTGCGTTGTGCCGGGGTGAGCATGGCGCTGATCTTCTGCTGCATCTCGGCCACCAGGCGCGCTCGCTGGGCCGCGCGATCCGCTTCCGGCAGATCCCGCAAACCGGCGAAGCCGGGCCGCATCTCGGCGCCAATCGCGTCGAGCCGGGCCTGCTGTGTGGCATCGAGGCCGAGGGCAGCCACCAGCCGCTCCCGCTGCGCGGCCATTCCGCCACCGGAAGCACCCGCCCCCCCGGCCGGCTGCGCCATCGCCAGGGGCCACAGCGACCAGCCGCGCGCCGCGCCGGTGGTGGTGCTCGCGCCAGCGCCAGAGGCCGCACCGGACGCCGCACCGGATGCCGCACCGGACGCCGCACCGGATGCCGCACCGGACGCCGCACCGGATGCCGCACCGGACGCCGCACCTGACGCCGCACCGGACGCCGCACCGGATGCCGCAGCCGCCGGCGGCTCCACACCGGCAATCCGCACCCGCAATGCCGCGTTGGGCACCTTCAGCACGTTCTCGCGTGCATCGGTGATGACCCGCACATTGGCCGTCATGCCCGGCATCAGGCGCGAGCCGGTGTTGGAAAAACCGATGACCGCCACATAGGTCACCACATTGGCAATCGTTTGGGCCGCCTTGCGCACCTGGCGCACCGAGCCCTCGAAGGTCTGGCCCGGGAACGCGTCCACCGTGAAGGTGGCACGCTGTCCGGTGCGGATGCGGCCGACATCGCTTTCGTCCACGCTGGCGTCGACCTGCATGTCGGAGAGGTTCTGCGCGATCACGAACAGCTCGGGGGACTGCAGGCTGGCGGCCACCGTCTGGCCCTTCTCGATCGCGCGCTTGATGACGATGCCGTTCACCGGCGAGGTGATGCGGGTGCGCGCCAGGTCGATGCGCGCCTGCGCCAGCGCGGCCTCGCGCTGGGCCACATTCGCGCTGGCGGTCTTGATCTGGGCCTCGGTGACCGCCAGTTGCGCCTGGGCGGCCCGCAGGGCTGCGTTGGATGTATTGACCAGAGCGCGGGCGCGGTCGGCCTCGCTCTGGGCCACAAACTGCTTCTCCACCAGGCTCTGCTTGCGCTCGAGGTCGCGCCGGGCTTCGTCCAGATCCACCTGCACGCGCGCCACCTGGGCCTGGCTGGCCGAAATGGTGGCCTGCGCCGTCAACACCGCCGCACGGGCAGCGTCCACATCGGCCTGGAACGAGCGCACGCGGTATTCGAAGGTTTCAGGGTCGATCTGCGCAATCAGCTGGCCCGCCTTGACCTCGGAGTTGAAATCCACGTACAGGTCGCGGATCTGGCCCGACACCTGTGTGCCGACCGATACCTGGGTCACGGGGTTGACGGCACCGCTGGCCGACACCGTGGCCTGCAGGTTGCCACGCTCTATCTTGCCGGTGCGGTACTGCACGGCCTCGGCCTGGCCGCGCTCTTTCCACCACCAAGCCCCGCCGCCGGCCAGCGCCGCCACCACCACCATCCAAATGATCCAGGCTTTTTTCATCACCCCATTCTAGGAAAGCGCAGTGCCGGCCCGTGCCTGAACCGGCCTTCAACCTGTAAATCTTTGGCAAAGCCCGCCCGCCGGTCAGTCGGTGCTGGCTGCATTTCAGGCCGGTTTTGCTGCATTTCGTCCCATGGCAGTGGCGCAAGCGGGCGACGGCAGACACAGTCCTCGCATCGAACCACCACCGGAGAGCGCCATGCAGATCGATCCCGTAACCGCCGTACACCTGTCTGCCGCCCTGCTGGCCACCGCCATCGGCCCGGTGGCCCTGTGGGCGCGCCGCCAGGGCGCAACAATGCCCCGCCTGCACCGGGGTGCCGGGTATGCCTGGGTGACGCTGATGGTGCTGACGGCCGTCTCGGCGGTGTTCATCCGCCACAGCCCGCTGGCGCTGCTGGCCGGGTTCAGCCCCATCCACCTGCTGATCCCGTTCACCCTCGGCATGATCGTGCTCGCTTTTCGCTACCTGCTTCGCGGCAACATCACCGGCCACCGCAAGACCATGCGCAACCTGTACATCGGTGCCTGTGTTGTGACCGGCATTTTTACCTTGTTGCCCAACCGGCTGCTCGGCCAACTGGTCTGGGGCCGGTGGCTCGGGCTGCTTTGAATCGTCCCGAGTTTTCAATTCCCTGGAGAACCGCCATGAACCAGACCACCCTGTCTGCCAGCGACATCGAGCGCCTGGCCCACAAACGCGCCGGCGCCCGCATCGGTCTGTATGTGCATGCCAGCGTCTACCTGCTGGTGAACCTGGGGCTGTGGACGATCGCGCTGATGTCGGGCAAACACTGGGCGGTTTTCCCCACGCTCGGATGGGGGCTGGGCCTGCTGATCCACGCCGCCATCGTGCTGCTGGCCATGCCGGGAGCTGGCGTCTACCATCGCCTGGTGCAAAGCGAGCGCGCACGGCTTCAGACCCAGCGCGACCCCTGGTAGACCTCCCCATAGAATCGAACGCCATGGCACCGCAACTGACCTCCGAGGAAATAGAGCGCATCGCACGCAAGCGGGCCGGCGCCAAACTCGGCTGGTACGTGCATGCGCTGGTGTACGTCGTGGTGAACGCCGGGATGTTCGCCGCATCCGCCTACGGGCTGCGCCAGCGGCCCTGGACGGTGTACCCGGCCATGGGCTGGGGCCTGGGCCTGGCGCTGCATGGCATCGCGGTGTTCCTTCTTGGCAGTGGCGGCAGCCTGCGCGAACGCATGGTCGCCAGGGAGCGCGAGCGGCTCCAGCGCGAGCAGCAAGGCCGCTGAGCCATTGCAGCACCGGAGGCGCTGGCCATGAAGATCGACTGGCTGACCAAGCTGGCGTTTTTGCTGCAGACCCTGGCGTTCTGCCTGATGGTGGCGACGATCCAGTACGCCATCCGGCCTGAGCGCAGTTACGAGTTGCCGGTTGTCTATTCCCTTTGCATCGGCACCTGCATATGGGCGCTGGTCGATTTCGGGCGGCACGCTTTCCCGTCCGCCCGCGAAACCGGCTGGCCGGAGGGCCTGGCCGGCTGGTTGCTGCCACTGGGTGGCATCGTCGGCGGATTTCTGCTGGGCACCCTGCTTGGAGACCAGTGGTTCGGCTGGTCATCCTGGGACATGCGTGCGCGCTCGCAGCTGGGAGCCTCCATCATCATCACTGCAGCAGCCGGTGTGGCCGCCACCTACTACTTCTACACGCGCAGCCAGGCTGCCTATTTGGAGCGCCAGATGGCACAGGCGCGCCGTCTCGCCGCGGAAGCCCGCCTGAAGCTGCTGGAAACCCAGCTCGAACCCCACATGATGTTCAACACGCTGGCCAACCTGCGCGCGCTGATCGGTACCGACACTGCGCGTGCACAGGAGATGCTGGACCGCTTGATCGCGTACCTGCGCGCTACGCTGGGCGCATCGCGCAACAGCACACACCCGCTGCAGGCCGAGTTCGACCGGCTGCAGGATTACCTGGAGCTGATGGCGGTGCGCATGGGGCCGCGGCTGCACTACACGCTGGCCCTGCCGCCCGAGCTGGCCCAGGTACAGGTTCCGACCCTGTTGTTGCAGCCGCTGGTCGAAAACAGCATCAAGCACGGGCTGGAGCCGCATGTCGCGGGCGGAACCATCACCGTACAGGCCCGCAGGAATGGCGACACCCTGCTGCTGGAAGTGACGGATACCGGCAGGGGCTTCGACCTGTCTTCGCCTCCCGGCAATGGATTTGGCATTGCCCAGGTGCGCGAACGCCTGCATGCCACCTATGCGGAGCTGGCGCATCTGACCCAACTGGCCCCGGCCAGTGGCGGCTCGGTGACCCGCCTGCAGTTGCCCATCTCGGTTTCCCTGGTCGCCGCCTGAGCCATGCCAACCCCGCCACCCTCCGACCCCAGCGACACACCCGCTGCAACGGCCCTGATTGCCGAGGACGAACCCCTGCTGGCGGCCGCTCTGCGGGCCGAGCTGGCGCGCGCCTGGCCTGCGCTTCGCATACTCGCCAGTGTCGGCGATGGCGAGTCTGCCGTTGCGCAGTCGCTCGCCCTGCAACCCGACGTGCTGTTTTTCGACATCCGCATGCCCGGCATGGACGGGCTGGACGCCGCCCGCGCACTGGCCGAGGACTGGCCTGGTAGTCGGCCGTTTCCGCAACTGGTTTTCGTGACCGCGTATGACCAGTACGCGGTGTCGGCCTTCGAAGCCCAGGCGGTCGACTACCTGCTCAAGCCGGTTCAGGCAGCCCGGCTGCAGAAGACGGTCCTCAAGGTCCGGCAGCTGCTGGACCAGCGCCGCGCCATGCGGCCTGACGCTGCAGCCGACGCCGGACTCGACCGCACACTGGAGCAGCTGCGCGCCCTGCTGGTGGCGCCGCCGGCTGCCACGCCGCAGGAGCCCGCCCTGCAGGTGATACAGGCCAGCGTGGGCAACGCGATCCACATGGTGCCAATCGGCGAGGTGTTGTACTTCGAGGCTGCCGACAAGTACGTCCGGGTGCTCACCGCCAGCCGTGAATACCTGATCCGCACCCCGCTGCGCGACTTGCTGCCCCGGCTTGACGGCCAGCTGTTCTGGCAGATCCACCGGGCGGTGGTCGTGCGGGCGCAATCTATCGGCGCAGTCTCGCGCGACGAAACGGGCAAACTGTGGATCCAGTTGCGTGGCCGCGATGAGCGGCTGGCCGTCAGCCGGCTCTACGCGCACCTTTTCAGGGCAATGTAGCGTCGGCGCATCAGCGCGGGTTAGTCCGAGGGGGGTTTGCCGCCCCGCCACCTAAAATCCGACGATTGCGTCTCAGGGTGGCCCCATTGGTATCGATCCATCGCTTCGGCATCGTGCTTGCCGCCGCTGCATTGCTGGCGTGCGCGGGGCAGGCACTGGCCCAGGGCACACCCACCTTTGCCATCCGTGGCTACCAGGTGGAGGGCAATTCGCTGCTGCCCCCTGGCACGGTGAGTGTGACGGTGATGCCTTTCACCGGCCCCAAATCGAGCTTCGAGACCATCCAGCTCGCCCTGGAGGCGCTGGAGAAGGCCTACCTCAAGGCCGGCTACGGCTCGGTCAAGATCGAGGTGCCCGAGCAGGACATCCAGGACGGTGTGGTCAAACTCATCGTCGTGGAGGCCCGCCTGGAGCGCATCGTGGTGGAGGGCGCCAGGCACCATGACGATGCCAACGTACTGGGCTCGCTGCCCGCGCTGCGCACGGGCGAGGTGGTCAACATCGACCAGCTCCAGCGCAACCTGAACCTGGCCAATGAGAGCTTCGCCAAGAACACCGCGGTCACCTTCCGCCAGTCCGAGTCCACCGGCCAGACCGACGCCATCGTGCGCGTGGCAGACGACCGCCCGCTGCGCTTCATCGCATCTCTGGACAACTCGGGCAACACCAGCACCGGGCGCTACCGGCTGGGCCTCTCGCTGCTGCACGCCAACCTGTTCAACCGCGACCACACCCTCTCGGCCCAGGCGCTGACCAGCCCCACGCACATCGGCAAGGTGGCCATCCTGGGGGTGGGCTACCGCGTGCCGCTGTACGCGCTGGGCGACTCGGTGGACTTCACGCTGGGCTACTCCAACGTCGATTCGGGGCGCATCGAGCTGTTCTCGGTCAGCGGCAACGGGCTGATCCTGGGGGCGCGCTACAACCGCCAGCTCGCCAGCACGGGCGGCTGGGACCACAAGCTGTCCTTCGGTATCGACCGGCGCAACTACGGCAACAGCGTGGTGCCCGCTGCCGGCGGGCCCAGCCTGGTGCCCAGCCTGCGCGTCACGCCGCTGAGCCTGGGCTACAGCGGCAACCTGCGCAGCCCGCAGCGGGACATTGCCGCGTCGCTCACCCTGACCCACAACCTGCCGGTCAACAGCCGCGGCGACAGTGCGGCCTTCAACCAGCCGGGCGGACGGGCCGGCGCGAACGCGGCCTTCACCACGCTCAAGGCCTCGGCCCAGATCACCGAGCGGCTGTCGCCCGACTGGTCGCTGCGTGGCGCAGTCTCGGCGCAGTACACCAACGACCTGTTGATCTCGGCCGAGCAGTTCGGTGTGGGCGGGGCGGACTCGGTGCGCGGCTTTGCAGAGCGCGAGGTGGCCGCCGACAAGGGCGTGCGCACCGGCTTCGAGGTCTGGGGGCCCGATATGGGGCCGCGCACCGGGGTGAACGGGCTGCGGCTGCAGCCCATTGCCTTCCTGGACGCGGCCTGGGTGCGCTTCAACGTCGCGCCAGGCACCATCGTGTCGCAAGACATCGCCAGCCTGGGGCTGGGCCTGCGCGGCTCCTGGCAGCGCAGCGCCAGCTTCAAGCTGGACTACGGCTATGTGGTCAAGGGCGCCCAGAACACCGCCGGCACCAACACCGCCACCCAGCGCGGCAACTGGCGGCTGCATGGCTCGGCAATGTGGTTCTTCTAGGGGCAGACAGCCCAGGCACCACACATTCAATCGAATTGTCAGAATTTTCACAACGCGCACCGTGCACTATTTCCGTGAATCCTCCCTGAAATGACTCTGCCGCTCTAGTATTCCTCCTCAGGAACCATCCGGCGCCACTGTGGACACCACCATGCAACGCAACCAGGTCCCCACCAGGCATTCGCCTCCGCCCAGGCTGCGGCGCGCGGTGGTATGGGTGGCCGCCATGGCCGCCATCGGCGCAGGTGCCAACCCGCTCAACCCGCAGGTCATCAGCGGCCAGGCCAGTTTCCAGGCGCAGGGCTCGCAACTCACCGTCACCAACAGCCCTGGCGCCATCATCCACTGGCAGAGCTTCAGCATCGACCGCGGCGAACTCACCCGCTTCGTGCAGCAGAACGCCGCCAGCGCCGTGCTCAACCGCATCACCGGCGCCGACCCCTCGCGCATCCTGGGCGCGCTGCAGTCCAACGGGCGCGTCTTCATCATCAACCCCAACGGCATCGTCTTCGGTGCCGGCGCCCAGGTCGATGTGGCCGGGCTGGTGGTCTCCTCGCTCAAGCTGACCGACGCCGACTTCCTGGCCGGGCGGCTGCGCTTTGGCGAGCAGCCTGGCGCTGGCGATGTGCGCAACGAGGGCAACATCCGCACGGCGGCCGGCGGCCAGGTGCTGCTGGTGGCTCCCAAGGTGCACAACTCCGGCCTGATCGAGGCACCCAACGGCGTGATCCTGCTGGCTGCCGGGCGCAGTGTCGAGGTGGCCGACATCGACCGCCCCTCCATCCGGGTGGAGATACGCAACACCACCGAGGAGGCCGTCAACGTCGGTACGCTGATCGCCCGAAACATCTCCATCTATGGCGGGCTGGTACGCAACAGCGGCACGATCCAGGCCCGCTCGGCCGTGGTGGGAGAAAACGGCCGTGTCACGCTGCGCGGCAGGCAGTCGGTGGTGCTGGAGTCCACCAGCGTGATCGAGGCCACGGGGGGCGTGGGCGGCACCGTGCTGGTGGAGTCCGAGGGCGACACCCGGGTGCAAGGCACGATCTCCGTGCGGGCCGATACCGCCAGCCTGCCACCGTTGGCGGTGCTGCCCGGTCTGGGCAGCCCGGTGGCCGAGGCGCTGACCTCCACCGCCACGGCCAGCGCAGGCCCGCTGGTGGTGGTGGCCAGCCCGCAGCCGGCGGCAGCCAGGGCACCGGTCGCGCCCACCACGGCAAACGCCGCGCAAGCCCCTGCACCGGCAGCCACCCTGGCGGCTGATGTGACGGGCGGGGCACCCGTCGCAACCGCCACCCCGCCTGCGGGTGAGACGCCCTCCCCGATGCCCGCAACCGAAGCGTTTCCCGCGCCCGCCGCGCTGGCCCCGGTGGTCCTGCCGGGAGCAGGCTCGACCGTGCGGGCGCCGGTGCCGCCCGTCGACGCGCCCGCACCCTCGCGACCGGCTCCACACAACCCGGCGCTGCCGGTGGCGCCTGCGCCAACCGTACCCCCATCTCCGGCCTCGGGCCAGGGCATCGGCGGCAGCATCCGGCTGCTGGGCCGCTCGGTCAGCGTGGGCGAGCACACCCTGCTGGATGCCTCGGGCACGCTGGGCGGTGGCGAGATACTGGTGGGCGGCGGCTGGCAAGGGCTGAACCCGAACATCATCACCTCCCGGTTCACCTACATCGCATCCACGGCACAGCTGTTCGCCAACGCAGACATGCGCGGCAACGGCGGCCTGGTCGTGGTGTGGGCTGACGACACTGCGCGCATCTACGGGCAGATCGCCGCACGCGGCGGGGCGCTGGGCGGCAACGGCGGCAACATCGAGACCTCGGGCAAACGCTTTCTGGACGTGTCCCGGGTGGCGGACGCCAGTGCGCCGGCCGGCAAGGGAGGGCTCTGGTTGCTGGACCCGACCAACATCACCATCAGCAACACGGCCGACAGCTTCATCGCCGACACCGACCCCGGAGCAGACTTCCAGTACGAGCCCACGGGCACACCGTCGCGCATTGCCGTGAGCACCCTCGTGGCGGCGCTCAACGCCGGCGTCAACGTCACGGTCACGACCAGCGGCAACAACAGCGAAGCCGGCGACATCACCGTCTCCAATGCCATCGCCAAGACGGCGGGCGGCAATGCGACGCTCACGCTCTCGGCCCACAACAACATCGTCCTCAATGCCGGCATCTCATCGACCAGCGGACAGCTCAACCTCGTGCTGGTCGCAAATTCGGATGCCACCGGCGGTGGCGCTGCCAGCCTGAATTCCGCCGCCACGCTCGCCTTGAACGGTGGCCTGCTTTCCAGCACCAACGGTTCAGAAATCAACATCACCAACGGCACGCTGAACGCGGTGGTGCTGGGCACATCGGTCAATATCACCGGCACCGCGACGATCTCCAGCAACCTGGGCCTGAGCGGCGGCGTCGCAGTCACGCTGGGCAACAGCGCCAACCTCCTTTACGCGGGCAACAACACCATCTCAGGTAACGGCTCGATCATCTTCGCAGGCACCAGTGCCCAGCTCTACCGCAGCACCACCAACACCAGCCTGACCATCGGCCCGGGCGTCACCATCATGGCCAGCGGCACCGCCACCACCAATGCCTGGCTGGGCCTGTACTCCGACGAGACCATCATCCTGCAGGCCGGCGCGGTGTGGAACGTGGGCGCAGCCAACCGCACCTGGTACACCGGCAATGTGCAAAACAGCGGCACCATCAATGTCTCGAACGGCACCCTCACGATGGGCGCCTACAGCGGCACGGGCAGCTGGACCAATGCCGGGGGCGCTATCAACCTCTCCGGCGGCACGCTCAACCTGGACGACAGCTTCACCGCTGCCAGCCTGGGCACCATCACCCAGACCGGCGGCGCGGCGCAGATCACCGGCACGCTCAACCTGGCAGGCAACACGCTGAACCTCTCCAGCGTGGGGCTCACCGCACTGACCATCAACAGCGGCGGAACCAACACCGCCATCACCGCCACTGCCGGTAACCTGCTCACGGCCGATGCGGGCTTTGCCCTGAACTGGGCCAGCGGCACGCTCAGCGGCGTGCAACTGGGCACGCCCGTGGCCATGACCGGCACCGGCTACATCACCAACAACCTGGCCCTGAGCGGCGGGGCCACGGTCACGCTGGGCAACAACGTCAACCTGTTCTACATCGGCAACAACACCATCTCGGGCAGCGGCTCGGTCGTCTTCGCGGGCAACAGTGCCCAGATCTACCGCAACACCACCAACACCAGCCTGACCATCGGCCCGGGCGTCACCATCACGGCCAGCGGCACCGCCACCACCAATGCCTGGCTGGGGCTGTACTCCGACGAGACCATCATCCTCAATGCCGGCGCGGTGTGGAATGTGGATGCGGCCAACCGCACCTGGTTCACCGCGAACTTGCAGAACGACGGAACCATCAATGTCTCGGCGGGTAACCTGGTACTGGGCGCCTACTCCGGCACCGGTGTGTTCGCCGGCTCGGGCCCGATCAACCTCTCGGGCGGTACGCTGACGCTCACTGACAACTATTCCTACACCAATCTGGCCATGATCAACCGGACTGGGGGTCAGGTGGTGCTGCAGGGCACCCTTGCGAACACCGGCAACACCTTGGACGTCGGTTCTGCACTGTTCGTGAACGGCAATGTGGCGGGCACCATCGTTGGCGGGACCATCATCTCCAGCAACGGCACCGCGCTCAATGCCATCGGCAGCCCCACGCTCGACGGCGTGACGCTGGGCAACAGCGGCAACCTGGACCTGACGGTGAACGGCGGCCTGCTCGTCTCCAACGGCATCACGCTGGCCAGTGGCGCCAACATCACCAAGGACACCGGCATCTGGTACTGGAACAGCACCGGCACCCAGACCCTGGCGGTGGCCGGTGGGGGCACTGCCACGCTCAGCAGCGCCGGTGGCTACCACTATGCCGGATGGGGCGTCACCGGCCAGACGCTGCAGTTCGCCGCCGGGCTCACGCAGCAGGGCAACATCAGCATCTACGACGCCAGCGCCGCCAACGTGGTGAACCTCGGCACCCTGCGCCAGAGCGCGGCCTCCACCACCTCCACCATCCAGGTCACCAACTTCAGCAATGCCGCAGGCGCCGTACTCGCCACCACCGCCGGCACCACCACGCTGAACGCCACCGCCTGGAGCAACGCCGGCACGCTGCAGGTCAGCGGCGGCATCATGAACCTCTCGGGCACCAATTCCAGCAACACGGGAGCCTTTGACCTCTCGGCAGGCACGCTGAACCTGGGCGGCAGCCTCAGCACCCCGGTTCTGGGCAGTTTCACCCGCACCGGGGGCCTGGTCAACATCACCGGCAACCTGAACAACACCGGCCAGACACTGGACATCGACAATGCCGGCCTGTTTGGCGCAGGCGGCCTGAACAACCTCAGCGGCACGATCACCGGCGGCACCATCATCAGCTCGGCAGGCAGGGCCCTCACCGCCTCGGCCACTCCCACGCTGAACAACGTCACGCTGGGCAACAGCGGCAACCTGGACCTGACGGTGAA
>Ga0247832_1005838_pt1 | contig 13928 bp, 14 predicted proteins | sample LaCruzMarch2015__10_FD_192407 | JGI IMG/M metagenome (GOLD analysis project Ga0247832, IMG submission 192407) | Freshwater microbial communities from meromictic Lake La Cruz, Castile-La Mancha, Spain - LaCruzMarch2015_4m | ecosystem: Environmental > Aquatic > Freshwater > Lake | place: Spain... | reverse complement strand
GCTTATCTCAACGGGATACCCACCCGCATGCTCATGCGCGCTGCCAAGCAATTTGCCACCACTTTTGAGTCGGCCATGAACATGGATACAGACAAATTGCTGGTCAATCTGATCCGCTGAAGTCAGCTTGTCTGGATCATGCAGGCGCGGAGTTGATTGACACTGGCAGCCACATCCGTGGCTGCTGTGATCGCCCGCACAAAGGCCACTGAGCCGACGCCGCTTTGCATCACGGCAGGCAGGCTGTGCAGGTCGATGCCTCCAATCGCCACCAAAGACATGTGGCGCATCAAACTCGCGTACATGTGCAAGCGGCCCACGCCCTGCGGGGCTGTGGCCATGCGTTTCAAGGTGGTGGGAAACACCGCGCCCAGCGCCAGGTAGCTTGGGCCGTGTTGCGCGGCTTGCAACATTTCGGCATAGCCGTGGCTGGACAAGCCCAGACGCAAACCTGCCGCACGGATGCGCGCCAGGGGTGCTGCTTGCATGTCTTCTTGTCCGAGGTGTACGCCATAGGCGCCCGCATCGATGGCGGCTTGCCAATGGTCGTTGATGAACAGCAGGCTTTGGCTGCCTTGCACGGCTTTGACCGCTGCCCGCACTTCGCGTTCCACGGCCGCTGTGTCTTCAGACTTGAAACGCAGTTGCACTGTGGGCACACCCAGGTCGACCATGCGTGACACCCACTCGGCATCTGGCAAGACCGCGTAGAGACCGAGTCGCTGCGGGCAGGGAGGAAAAGGCTTAGGGTGGCTCAAGGGCACGCCAAAGTCCATGGGTTCGCAGGGCCAGTCGTCAAGCTCAAAACGCCCGGTTCGCAGCGTCTGTGCTTCCCAAGCCGTCGCCACACACTGGGCATCGTGTTCCAAAAACCCGAGTAGCCTGGCTGCCAGCAGGGCGGCTTGGAACGGTTCGCTGCCGGCCAAACCACGGCTGGCTTCGGCCACTGCCGGCGGTGTTCCGATGCCCAAGTCGCTGTGGCGTTGCGCGATGTGTTGGGCTTGTTCGAGGGTGTTCATGCGTGGTGCCAAAAAGGTGTACCGAGCACCGGGGTGCTGGCCTGGGCGCTCTCTTGGGCTTGCATGGCACCCGACAAAAACGCTGTGCGTCCCGCCTTGACCGCATGGGCAAAGGCTTCGGCCATGGCAGCGGGTTGGGTGGCCAGGGCAACCGCCGTGTTGAGCAGCACCGCGTCATAGCCCCATTCCATGACTTGGCAGGCATGCGAGGGCAGGCCCAAGCCTGCGTCCACGATCATGGGCACATCCAGGCGCTCGCGCAGCATTTGCATGGCGTAAGGGTTGATCGGGCCTTTGCCCGTGCCGATCGGCGCAGCCCATGGCATCACCGCTTGGCAACCGACATCCACCAAGCGTTGGCACAACACCAGGTCTTCGGTGCAATAGGGCAAGACCTTGAAGCCAGCTTTGACCAAGCGCTCGGCGGCCTCGGGCAGCTTCAAGGTGTCGGGCTGAAGGCTGTAATCGTCGCCAATCAACTCGAGCTTGAGCCAATCGGTTTCAAACACCTCACGCGCCATCTCTGCGGTGGTGATCACTTCTTGCACGCTGTGGCAGCCTGCGGTGTTGGGCAACACCGGCACTTGCATGGCCTTGAGCAAATCCCAAAACTCGGGCGAGGCCTTGGCATGCGCGGTTTGGCGGCGCAGCGAGGCAGTCAGCATGGCAGGTTGGGCCAAGCGCACCGCGTCGGCCAGCACCTGCGGCGAAGGGTAGCGCGAGGTACCCAGCAACAAGCGGCTGGCAAAGCGCTCGCCATACAAAACCAAGTCATCCTTGGGGGTCATGGGGTCATCCTCCTGTGATGGGTGCGATGAGTTCAACATGGTCATGGGGTTGAAGCACATGGCTGGCGTGCGCGGTGCGCGGCACGAACTGCAAATTGACGGCTGCGGCAAACGGCGGGGTGACCCCGGCGGCAGTGATGGCATCGAGCAAGGTGGCTTGGACAGGCAGTTGGTGGGCTACCTGGTTGATCAAGATGGTCATGGTGTCTGCGCTCATGGCCTGGCGCCCCTGGGGGTGGGCGTGGGCTGCAGCAAACCAAACTGTTTTGCCAACGCCGTGTCGCCTTGCATCAGGGCCAAGGCCGCGTCAAGCATGGCTGGCGCGATCAAAAACCCATGGCGATACAAACCGTTGATTTGCATCACGCCAGGGCGGGGCAGGTGAATCGCTGGCAGGTTGTCGGGCAGGGTCGGGCGTGCTTGCACATTGATCTCCAAGATCCGCGCTTCGGCAAAACCACTGTGCACGCTGTAGGCCGCACTCAAGAGCTCTAGGCTCGAGCGCACGCTCGCAGGCGACAGGTCATCGGTTTCGATCTCGGTGGCGCCGACCACGAACAGATTGTTCTCTTTTGGGGCGATGTACAGCGGATAGCGCGGGTGGATCAAGCGGACCGGGCGCGACAACTTCACCTCAGGCGCATACAGGCGCAGCACCTCGCCGCGCACACCCCGCAAGCCACTCCACTGTGGCTTGGACCCCAAGCCACGGCAGTCAAACACCCAGTCGGCCTGGACATCTTCCAGGGCTTGGGGGCTGTGCCAATGCAAGTCAGCGCGGCTGTTGGTCAAGCTCGCCAGCAAAGCGTCCAGCAGTTGGCGGTTGTCTAGTTGCCCTTCCTCGGGTAGCCACAGGCCTTGGCTGAACTTATGGGCCAAGCTGGGTTCGAGCTGGGCCAGGTCTGTGCTTTGCAGGCTTTGCGGTGCAGCCAACGCGGGCAGCTGGGTTCGGGTCTCGCGCAGTTTGTCGGCAAAGCGTTTGGCATCACCCGCGTCTTGGCGGTGCCACACGATCACCGTGCCCTCACGCTGAAAAAACACAGAGGCAGGCAGCTCAGCGATCAGGGCTGGCCAGCGAGCCAAGCTGTGCTGTCCCATGCGCACCACCGGCAGTTCGGTGATCGCCGATTCGGCCAAAGGCGCCAGCATGGAGGCGGCGACCCAGGCTGCTGATCCTTGTGCGTCCGGTCCTCGCGCTTCATGCATGGTTACCTGGTGACCCGCTCGCACCAGGGCATGGGCGAGCAAGCGGCCCATCAGGCCCGCACCCAGGACCACGCAACCCAGGGCTTGGCTCATGCGCGGAACCTCGCTTGATAATCAGCGCCATGAACACACACACTTTCACCGGCCAATACGCCCGCGTGTTGACGATTGCAGGCTCGGACAGCGGCGGCGGCGCAGGTATCCAAGCCGATCTGAAAACGGTCAGCGCCTTGGGCTGCTTTGGCATGACCGCCATCACCGCGCTCACCGCGCAAAACACCCAAGGCGTGCAAGGCATCCATGCGGTGCCAGCGGCATTTTTGAAAGCGCAATTGCAGTCGGTGTTGGACGACATCGGTGTGGATGCGGTCAAGATCGGCATGTTGCACGCACCCGAGATCGTCGAGGTGGTTGCTTGGGCGATTGACCATTACCAACTCAAACAAGTCGTGCTTGACCCGGTGATGGTGGCCACCAGTGGCGATCGCTTGATCGCGCAAGAGACCATCTCGGTCTTGGTGAGCGTGTTGTTTCCCCGTGTGCAGTTGCTCACGCCCAATTTGGACGAAGCGGCTTTGTTGCTCGGCCGGCCACTCAGCCAAGTCAATCAGCTGCCATCGGCGGCTGCGGATTTGCAAGCCATGGGGGCAACGGGCGTGCTGCTCAAGGGCGGTCACTTGGCGGGCAACGAGGTGGTGGACGTGTTGGCCATGCGCGGACACGAGCCGGTGACCTTCAACGCGGCCCGCATCCACAGCCACAATGTGCACGGCACGGGGTGCAGTTTGTCCTCGGCGATCGCCGCTTACCTGGCCTTGGGTCACCCGATCGACACGGCGGTGGCGCACGCACGTCAATTCATCTTGCAAGCCATCGCCACGGGTACGCAGGTGCGCACCGGGCAAGGCCACGGACCGCTCAACCATGGTTTTGCGCCCCAGGTCATGCATGTGAAACCCTTACAGCCGAGGGGCGGCTAAGCCATGCCAGCGCAAAAGTCAGCGCCAGGCAGGGCAGTGCTGCGCCCAAGTGCGGTAGCCACTGTCTGCAGGCATGGAACACCCCAATGCCGAGCAACCAGATGGCGGCTGCACCCCAATTCACCGAACACATGGCAGAGTGTGGCGGCTTGCCAGTGCCCAAGCGACCCAAAATCACGCCATACAAGGGCACAAACACCGAACTGAGCATCAGCAAGAATGGCTCCAAACTGTGCATGGGCAGCAACATGGCCAGACCCGTGCAAACAATTGCCATGCCCAAACCCCAGTGTTTGACGCTGATCGAAGACCACAGGCTGTGGCTGTTTACCGCTGACGAATACGCATCGCCGTAGGCGTTGTCCAACTCGTCGAGCAAAATCAAACCCAATGCCAGCAAGCCGCCTTGTGCGAGCAACAAGGTGTTGACCAAATTGGCGTCCGGCGCAGACACGCTCACCACCATCACACCCAGGGTGTAGCACCAAACATTCGCCAAGGCGTAGCCGACCCAACTGCCGCTCATGGCGGCGCGGCTGTTTTTTCCGTGCCTGGCGTAATCAGCGATCAAGGGCAACCAAGAGATGGGCATGGCGATGACCAAATCCACCGCTGAGAAAAAACCCATGCTGCCAGTGCCGGGACGGTTCCAAAAAGCCGACAGACCTTGGATGAGCAACAGATTCCAAAACTGCCAAGTCAACCAAACCAAAGACAGAACAACCAATGGGAGTCCAAAGCGGCTGACGAAACTGCGCACCAAACCGAGCATGGAGCTGGCCATCAGCAGGGTCAACACGCCGCCCCAGAGCAAGGTCGCGAGCACGGGTGCAGCGCTCCAGGTGCTGCCAAACATGGCCAAGGTGCCGTCGCGCATCACCACCAGCTCGAACGTGGTCCAACCGACCAGTTGCACGATATTGAGCACCACCGGCAGGCGAGCGAAGCGGCTGCCGTACACCTGGTGCATCAAGCCTGCGCTTGACAAGCCGGTGTCGCAGCCGATCTTGGCCACCCAGGCCAGCAAACCAGCCCCGAGTACCGAGCCAAAGACGATGGCGAGTAAGGCATCTTGGGTACCCACGGCGGGAACAAGGTAGGCCCCAATTTGCATGACCAAGAGGCCCACGCCCAAAGAAAACCACAGGGATGCGTGGCTGTACCAACCAAAAACCCGCTGATCGGGACTGACTGGTGTGAGCGATTCGTTGTAAGGAATGTTTGCCATCTGTTGTTCCAAAAGGATGGCAGTTCGGCGAGGCCTCCAAGGGCTGAAGAGAGCAGCAACAGAGGCCGTGCTTCCCTGCGCGAGGATTACCTCAATCAGGTTCAAAGGGACTTTCTCAGCCTTGGTTTCTTGGTGAAACCTCAGCACCCCCAGCGTGCTTGCACGAGTGCAAGTGGCGCCATTCTATACGCCCAAGAGTTTGTGCAGCCTGGGCGAGGCGGTGGTGTATTCGAGCGGGATTTTTTGGCCGGGATTCAAGTAGGCGGCTGCACCAAAGGCTGCCAAGGTGGCTTCGTGGAAACCGCTCACGATCAGCTTGCGCTTGCCGGGGTAGGTGTTGACATCACCGACCGCGAAGATACCTGGTGCGCTGGTGGCAAAGTTTTCGGTGTCTACGCTGAGTTGTTTTTTCGCCATGTCCAGGCCCCATGCTGTGATCGGCCCGAGTTGCGGAGACAAGCCGAGCATCACCCAGAGTTGGTCGCAGGGCAGCAGCAGCTCGCCTTCTGCTGTGGTCAGTTGCAAGCCCGTCATCCGCGCGATGTCAGCCTGCACCGCTAGCACTTGGCCGACCTGCAAACGCACTTGACCGCTGGCGCAGGCCAGGTTGAAAGCGGCTTGCAGCTGCTCGGAGGCATCCAAGCTCGCGCGGCGGTGCAGCAAGGTGACGCTGGCGGGGACCTGGCTTTGGCTGTCGAGCACGGCTTGCAGGGCTGCATCGTCGCTGCCGACCACCACCAGGTGTTGGCCATGCAGGTTGGGTTGGTCGGGAACGGCATGGAAAACTTGCTTACCCTCCCAGGTATGCAAGCCAGGCACGGCGAGTTGGCGCGGCATGAAAGCACCCACTCCCGCCGCGATGAACATGGTTTTGCACAGCCAGGACAAGCCCGCGCTGGAGGAAGCCAACCACCGGCCATCGGCCTGCACCTGCAATTGGGTGATCTGCTGTTTCAGGTGGAACTGCGGAGCAAACGGCGCGGCTTGCTGCTGCAAACGCTCGGACAGTTCTTGGCCAGTGCAGCGCGGCAAACCAGGGATGTCATAGATCGGTTTGTCAGGGTAGAGCGCCATGCATTGACCACCCACCATCGGCAACACATCCACCACCTGGGCATGGATGCCTTGCAAGCCAAGCTCAAACACCAAAAACAAACCCACCGGCCCGGCGCCAATGACCAAGGCGTCGGTGTCGATGGGTGGGGAGTTGGCATTCATGGGCAGGTTGGCACAGCCCAACAGGCTTCAGCGCTGGAGTTCAGACAGCTTACCGGTTTTGTCTTTCCAGTCATCCGCATCAGTCAGGGGGACTTTGCGCTTGGTGATGCTGGGCCAGCCGATGCGGGACAACTCTGCGTTCAGGGCAGTCATGTGCTGCTGATCGCTGGGCACGTCCTCTTCGGCATAGATGGCATTGACCGGGCACTCGGGGATGCAAACCGCGCAGTCGATGCATTCGTCAGGGTCGATGGTCAGGAAATTGGGGCCTTCGCGAAAACAATCGACCGGACAAACGTCCACACAGTCGGTGTATTTGCAACGGATACAGGCTTCGGTGACAACATGGGTCATGGTGGCTTTTTCAAACGAGGGGGTTCAGCGAAAATTGAGATTTTAGGGGCAGTGCAGGCTCAGGCCTGAACCAGTACCGCGGCTGATGTTTTGTGGCTGGCGGTGTCGACCAAGACCAGCGAACCCAGGCTTCGCGATTGCTCAAACGGCAGGGTCACCAAAGACTGTTGGAAAGTCAGCTGCACATGGCCAATCGCGTTGGGTGGCAACTCGGTGGCCTCGTGTTCTTCCAGGGTATGGATGTCCAAACGGTGCAGGATGCGGGTGACCTTGGCCTTGACCCAGCGGTGACCATGCAAGGCCCAGTAAAGCCGGCCAGCGACCAGGGGCTCATCGTCCAGCCAGGCGAGGGTGACGCTGAGTTGGGTGTCGGTCTTGACCGCACTCTCGGGCGAGAGCATCCAGTCACCACGTGACACATCCACCTCATGGTCGAGTACCACGCCAGCGCTATGACCGGCGGCCACATTCCCCGCCACGCGCACCGCGGACAGGACTTCTTTGATGACCGCGCTTTGGCCGCTGGGGAACACCTTGACGCTGTCGCCCACACGGGCCACGCCGGTGCCGACCCGGCCCCAGTAGACCCGGCGGCCCTTGGAGGTGTCTGCGCTGTCATGAAACTTCTCGACCCACTGCACCGCAAAAGCCAAAGGACCTTCTTCGTCGGCGGGGGTGACGGGCAAGCACTCGAGCAGTTCGAGCAGGCTAGGGCCGCTGTAGTTGCACCAGTCGGGCTGAGCGCTCACCACATTCCAGCCTTTGAGGGCAGAGATGGGCACGATGGCGTTGATGTCCAGGGCGGCGTCATCGGCAAACCGCTGCAGTGCCTGCGCGATGTTGACAAAGGCAGTAGCGGCATCGGCCACGGCGTCGAGCTTGTTGATGGCGAAGATGACCGAGGGCACGCGCAGGAGCCTGAGCAGCAAGCTGTGGCGACGGGTCTGCGGCAACAAGGACAGACCCGGTTGAGCCCAATCCACTTTGGTCGCGTCCACCAAGACCACCGCAGCGTCGGCGCTGGAAGCGGCGGTCACCATGTTGCGTGTGTATTGCTCATGGCCAGGCGCGTCGCCAATGATGAATTTGCGGGTTTCGGTGCTGAAGTAGCGGTAGGCCACGTCTATGGTGATGCCCTGCTCGCGTTCGGCCGACAAGCCGTCGGTCAGCAGGGCGAGGTCGGTTTCGCCTTGGCGTTGCACGCCCGCCAAATGGTCTTGCAGCACCGACTTGGAGTCCACCAGCAAGCGACCGATGAGCGTGGACTTGCCGTCATCCACCGAACCGCAGGTGATGAATTTGAGAGCAGGGCGGGTAGCGAGGTTGGTCGTCATCAGAAATAGCCTTCTTTCTTGCGTTTTTCCATGGAGGCGTCTGAGGTTTGGTCGTCCATGCGGGTGGCGCCGCGCTCACTCACATCTGCGGCCAGGGTTTCCAACACAATCGCCTCGGGGTTGGACGCAGTGCTCTCCACCGGGCAGGTGCAGGTGATGTCGCCCACGGTGCGAAAACGCACCTGGCGCTGTTGCACCACTTCGCCGTCTTTGGGCGGGGTCATGTGGGTCACGGGGACCAGCAAACCGCGGCGCTCGATCACGTCACGTGTGTGGCTGTAATAGAGCGAAGGCAGGGCGATGTGTTCGCGGGCGATGTACTGCCACACGTCCAACTCGGTCCAGTTGGAGATCGGGAACACGCGGAAATGCTCACCCGGGTGCAAGCGGGTGTTAAAGAGGTTCCACAGCTCGGGGCGCTGTGACTTGGGTTGCCACTGGCCAAAGCTGTCGCGGTGGCTGAAGATGCGTTCCTTGGCGCGGGCTTTTTCCTCGTCGCGGCGTGCGCCACCAATCAGCGCGTCAAAGCGAAACTCTTCGATCGCTTCAAGCAAGGTGACCGACTGGTGCACATTGCGGCTCTCGCCTGGGTGGGCCAAACGAACCGTCCCTTTTTTCATCGAATCTTCGACGCTGCGCACAATGAGTTCGGCACCCAATTCGTTGGCGCGGAAATCGCGAAAGTCGGTCACCTCGGGGAAGTTGTGGCCGGTGTCGATCATCAGCAGGGGATAGGGGATGCGGCCAGCACCGAAGGCTTTTTCGGCGCATTTCAGCATCACCAAGGAATCTTTGCCGCCCGAAAACAGCAGGGTGGGGCGCTCGAAAGCGGCGGCCACTTCGCGCAGGATGAAGATGGTTTCTTCTTCCAGCGCGTCCAGGTGGGCATTGCTCAAGCCGAGCAACTCGTTGTGGGTGATGGCGTTCATGGTGTCTCGGTCAATGCTGTTGCAGTCTGATTTTCAGGCTTTCACATGAAGCCCACATTCCTTGGCGTTTTCTTCCTCCCACCACCAGCGGCCGGCGCGGAAATCCTCGCCCAGGCTGATGGCGCGGGTACAGGGTGCGCAGCCAATACTGGGAAAAAACTGGTCGTGTAGCGGGTTGTAGTCGACGTTATGGGTCGCGATGTAGTGCCACACGTCGCCCCAGGTCCAGTCCACCAACGGGTTGAGCTTCTGGATGGGCACGCCGTTGGTCACGTCGGCTTCTTGGGCCGAGACTTCGGCACGCGCTTGCGACTGTTCGCGGCGTAAGCCGGTGATCCAGGCTGTCTGGCCGTGCAGGGCGCGGCCCAGCGGTTCGAGCTTGCGGATGCCGCAGCAGGCTTTTCGGTTGGCGATGCTGTCGTAAATCGCGGCTTGGCCCGGGTGTTTCACAAACGCCATCACGGCGTCATGTTGGGGCTGGTAGACCTGCACCGCGACGCGGGAATGGGCTTGCAAGCGCTCAAGCAGGGCCAGGGTGTCGCTGTGCAGTGCGCCAGTCTCGAGCACAAACACGGGTATGTCGAGTTGCAAGCTGCTCAGGAGGTGGGTGATGACCACATCTTCTGCGCCTAAGCTGGAAGCTTGTTTCAAAGGCTGCAGTTCAGCGGCCGCGCTTTTGAGTTGCGCTTGTGTGGCGGCCAGCTTCTCAGCGAATTGGGCGCTGGCTTTGGCGTGCAGCTCGGAGGCTTTGGTGTGAGGTTTCATCGGGAAAACAAAGGTTGGGGCTGGCGCTCGTCGCCTTGGTAGAAGGCGCTGAAGTGGGACAGCAATTCTCGCCCCTTGTCCAGGCTCTGGTCGGCGCGAAGCACGGCGCTGGAAAAACCGCAGCGCTGCATTTGGCTGAGTTGGTCGACCAGCACATCGCCGGTGGCGCGAATATCGCCCTTGAAGCCGCAGCGGCGGCGCAGCAACAGGGCTTGGCTGAAAGCGCGGCCATCGGTGAAGCTGGGAAAATGCAGTTCGATGGTTATCACGCCTTGCAGGTTTTGCGACAAGACATCCGCGTCATTTCCCAGTTGCAAATCGGCAGTTTGGAGTTTGTCTGTGTTTGAAAGCAATTGCATGGTCTCTTTCAGGCGGCAGGGCTCAAGGCTTCGTCGTCCGACGGATGGCGTGCGGCATTGGCGGCGGTTTTGAAGGGCTCGAAACCCACCCGCTGCAAAGCGTCAATGAAGGTCTCGCCAGGCTGGCGCTCTTCGCTGTAGACCTGCAGCACCGCGTCGATCACGTCCACCACCTCGGCAGACGAGAACGATGGTCCGACCACCTTACCTGGCTTGGGTTCGCCGCTGAGGGCAGAGCCGTCCGAGCCGCCCAAGGTCACCTGATACCACTCCTTGCCGTCTTTGTCCACGCCCAAGATGCCGATGTGGCCGCTGTGGTGGTGGCCGCAGGAGTTGATGCAGCCGCTGATGTGCAGATCAATTTCGCCCAGGTCGAACAATTCGTCGAGGTCTTGGTAGCGCTCGGTGACGGCCGCTGCGATCGGGAGTGAACGTGCATTGGCCAAATCGCAATAGTCACCGCCGGGGCAGGCGATCATGTCGGTCAACATGCGGATATTGGGTTTGGCCAAGCCCAAGGCTTTCGCGGCTTGGTAGAGCGCTGGCAGTTGGTCGGCGGACACCCAAGGCAGCACCAGGTTTTGGTCGTGGCTGACACGGGCTTCACCGGCTGAAAACTGGTCGGCCAATTGGGCAGAGGCGTCAAGTTGATCGGCTGTCGCATCGCCTGGGGCTTGGCCCAAGCGCTTGAAGGACAAGGTGACCACGCGCAAATGCGGGTTGCGGTGGGGTGCCACGTTTTGTTGCAACCAGCGGGCGAAATTTTTGTCGGCGTCAGCGGCTTGGGACAGCTGGGTCAACACACTCTCGACGGACACATGGGTTTTGTCAGCCAAACTGGGCGGCACAAAACTCGCAGTCACCCGGTCCAGCTCGGCTGGGGTGATGGTGTGCGGCGCACCGTCTTGTGTGACGATACGCTGGTACTCGGCTTCCACTTGATCAATGTAGTTCTGACCTTCGGCCTTCACTAAAATCTTGATACGGGCTTTGTATATGTTGTCGCGGCGACCAAACAGGTTGTAGATCCGCACCACGGCTTCCAAAAAATTCAGGATTTGATCCCAGGGCAAAAACTCGCGAATGACCGTGCCGATGATGGGCGTGCGGCCCATGCCGCCTCCGACCATGACCCGAAAGCCCACCTCGCCCGCAGTGTTGCGGTGCACTTGCAAACCGACGTCGTGCCAGGCGGTGGCGGCGCGGTCTTCTTCAGCACCGCTGATGGCGATTTTGAATTTGCGCGGCAGAAAAGCGAACTCGGGGTGCAAGGTGCTCCATTGGCGCAAAATTTCTGCAAAGGCGCGGGGGTCGACGATTTCATCCACCGCCACACCAGCGCGTTCGTCAGCGGTGATGTTGCGAATGCAATTGCCACTGGTTTGAATGCCGTGCATGTTTACTGAGGCCAACAGGTCCATCACATCCGCGCTTTTCTCCAGCGGGATCCAGTTGTATTGCAGGTTTTGCCGGGTGGTGAAGTGGGCATAGCCGTAGCTCAGGGCCGGTGCGGGAATGCCACCAATCGCGTCTTGCTTGGTTTGCGCCGCTTGAAACAGGGCTTCATCCGGGCGGTCAAATTCACGGGCGATGCGGGCCAACACACGCAGTTGGGCGCTGTTGAGTTCGCCATAGGGCACGGCCACGCGCAGCATGGGCGCGTAGCGCTGCAGATACCAGCCGTTTTGCAAACGCAGTGGCCGGAATTCTTCTTCACTGAGTTGGCCGTTCAAACGACGCGTCAGTTGGTCGCGGTATTGGGCGGCACGCTCTTGCACAAAGCGGCGGTCAAAGTCGGTGTATTGGTACATATAACGCTCAGATGAAAACGAGTTTGCTGCCAGCCCAAGCCAGCAACACGGACAGGGCGGAACGGATGACCCGCTCGGACACGCGGGTGACAAAGTGCGAGCCCAGCCAAATGCCTGGCAAAGAACCGCACAGCAACAGGCCCAGCAGTTGCCAGTCCACGGTGCCCAAGGAGGCATGGCCCAAACCGGCTACCAAGGTGAGCGGCACGGCATAGGCGATGTCTGCAGCAACGATGCGGTACAGCGGCAACTGCGGATAAAGCAGCATCAACACGGTGACGCCAATGGCACCCGCACCTACCGAGGTGAGCGTGACCAACACGCCAATGATTGCGCCAAACAACACGGCCCAAAAGAGGTGTTTGGTTTGATCGGGCGCAAGTGAAGCATCTGATGGATCAGTCATTTCCAAACGACGAGGACCGCGGATCGCTTTATATAAGGTGGCTGCAGCGGTGAGCATGAGGGCGATGCCCAGGGTGAAGGTGATAGCGTGTTGCACCGCTGGGTTGGAGGTGCCCAAGTCGTGCAAAACCCAGAGAGTCAGCAAAGCGGCAGGCACGCTGCCCAGGCTCAGGCTGAACACCACGCGCCAGGGAATGACCCGTTGGCGGGCAAAGTTCAGCATGCCGCCAAATTTGGTGCCCGCCGCAAAGAGCAAATCGGTACCGACAGCCAAGGCAGGCTTGATGCCAAAGCCAAAAATCAGCAGAGGGGTCATGAGCGAGCCGCCACCCACACCTGTCAGGCCCACGATGAACCCCACCACCAAGCCCGCCACCATGAATGCAATATTTTCCATAAGGGCGCGACTATAGAGGGGGGTATTAGGGTTACCAACTATTTTTTAGTTGTACGCATATGCCATAGACACATAAGACGGATTCGTTATGTTCTTAGAACGAATATGTCGTTGGCGGCAACCCTAGCTTGGTGAACAATAAAGCCTGTAATGAAAATAAGGAGACTTTATGAAGATCGAAACCATTGCCGTGCATGCGGGCTACAAACCCGACCCGGTCACCAAAGCCGTTGTGCCGCCGATTTACCAAACCGTGGCTTATGCCTTTGACAGCGCCCAGCACGGTGCTGATTTGTTCGACTTGAAAGTGGCGGGCAACATCTACACCCGCATCATGAACCCCACGCAATCGGTGTTGGAAGAGCGGGTAGCCGCGCTGGAAGGCGGCATCGCAGCACTGGCTTTGGCCTCTGGTCAAGCGGCCATCACCTACGCGATTCAAACCATCGCGGAAGCAGGCGACAACATCGTCTCTTCCAGCGCTTTGTATGGCGGCACTTACAACCTGTTTGCCCATACCTTTCCTCAGTTCGGCATTGAAACCCGTTTTGCCGACTATAAAAACCCCGCCAGCTTCGAGCCGCTGATTGATGCCAAAACCAAGGCGGTGTATGTGGAGTCTTTGGGCAACCCACAAGGCAACATCACCGACATCGCGGCCATTGCCGCCATTGCCCACAAGCATGGTGTCCCGCTTATCGTTGACAACACTGTGCCTAGCCCTTATCTGTGGCGTCCGATCGAGCATGGGGCGGACATCGTGGTGCAGTCGCTCACCAAGTATTTGGGTGGACACGGCAACAGCATCGGCGGCGCCATCATCGACTCGGGCAAATTCCCCTGGGCCGAGCACAAAGCACGCTTCAAACGTTTGAACGAACCTGATGTGAGCTACCACGGTGTGGTCTACACCGAAGCCTTGGGGCCCGCCGCGTTTATCGGCCGTGCTCGTGTCGTGCCCTTGCGCAACACGGGTGCTGCCATTTCTCCATTCAATGCTTTCCTTATCCTGCAAGGCATTGAAACCCTGGCACTGCGCATGGACCGAATCAGCGACAACGCATTGGCGGTGGCCCAGCATTTGAAGAAACACCCCAAGGTGAAATGGGTCAACTACGCTGGCCTGCCCGACCAC
>Ga0247832_1005835_pt1 | contig 13932 bp, 14 predicted proteins | sample LaCruzMarch2015__10_FD_192407 | JGI IMG/M metagenome (GOLD analysis project Ga0247832, IMG submission 192407) | Freshwater microbial communities from meromictic Lake La Cruz, Castile-La Mancha, Spain - LaCruzMarch2015_4m | ecosystem: Environmental > Aquatic > Freshwater > Lake | place: Spain... | reverse complement strand
ATCCCGCGGCCGAACTTAGTGCGGTGCACGAACAGGTAGGTCAGTCGGGCGAGTACCAGCGCGGCGGTGATGATCACCAGTGTGACGTTGGTGACGGAGGCCCCGAAGATCTCAAATTGGGTCCGGGGCTGGACCAGGATGATCGGCTGCTGGGCATTGCTACCGCCGTAACCCTTGAGGATCTTCGGGAGCACGAAATGAACGAATTCCTGTAGTACGAAAGACATTCCGATGGCGGTGATCAGAAAGGTCAATGGCCGGGCGTTACGGCGCCGCAGCGGCCGATACGCGACGAACTCCAATCCGACTGCGGCAGAACCTGATACCGCCATGGCGAAGAGCATGGCTATACCCACGTAGAGCACGGTCAACCACACGCCACGGTTGTAGGCGTTCCCGCTGGGAGCGAAGCCCAGAATCATGTCGAAGCAGAAGTACGCCCCGAACATGCCCAGCATGAAGATTTCGGAGTGCGCGAAGTTGATCAGCCGCAGCACCCCGAACACCAGGGTGTAGCCCACCGCGACGAGCGCATAGATGGCGCCCCAGGCCAATCCGTCGATCGTCAACTGCCAGAAGCCTGTTCGCAGGTTGTCGACGTTGAAACCGATGTCGCCGGCAAGGCACGCGTACTGCCCGAGACACTCCTGGATCATCCGGTGCGGCTACTGAACCTTGTAGATCCAGATCAGGGTCGTGGTGAGTTCACCGGTATCGGTCCACTGGTACTTGCGCGCCACTCCCTGTCCGTCATAGGCCTTGGCGAAGTCCAGCAGTGCTTGACGTGTGACGGCACCGGAGTCGATTCCCTTGGCCATGATGGTGCCCAGGTCGTAGCCCTCGGTGCTATAGGTGCCGGGGGCCTGACCGAACTTCGCGGAGTACTCGGCGGCGAATTCAGCCGACGCCGGACCGCAAGGGCAGGACAGCACCGCGTCCTTCGAGGACTCCCCCGCCTGCTTGACGAACTCCGGGTCCTTGGTGCCGTCGGCGGAGACAAACTTGCCGGCGAAGCCGGCGTCGCGCAACTGCTGCACGAGTGGCGCGGCCTCGGCGTAGTAGCCGCTGTAGAACACCGAATCCGGCGCCTCACCCTTGATCTGCGTGACGGCGGCGGAGAAGTCCTTGTCGCCCTTCTTGACCGAGATATTGCACCCGGACAACGCCACGTCTGCGAGGGTGTCCCGAACGGCTTTGGCCAGTCCGGTTCCGTAGTCGGTGCTGTCGTCGACGACACAGACTTTTTTGTCACCGAGGGTGTTCTTCATGTAGTTGGCGACCGAGGGTCCCTGCACGCCGTCATTGGCCAGGCCGCGCAGGAACGTCTTCCAACCCTGCTCCGACAATGTCACGTTGGTGGCCGATGCAGTGGCGGCGACCAGGCCGGCCTGATCGAACACCCCGCCGGTAGCTTTGGTCTCACCGGAGAACGCCGGGCCGACCAGTCCGATGATCGACGCATCGTCGACGATCTGCGGCGCGATGGCGGTGGCCTTCTGCGGATCGCCTTCGGTGTCGAAGGACTTGAGTCCGATCTGGCAACCAGGGTTGGCCGCATTGTGCTTGTCGAGGGCCAGTTGCACACCGTTCTTGATGTTGATGCCGAGCGCGGCGTCCGGGCCGTTGAGGGCGCCGGCCATGGCGATCGTCACCGGTTCGCAGGTGGCCGTGCCGTCACCGGCCGGATCCACCGGGGCAACAACGCCTTCGGCTTTGACCTCGGCACCGTTCTCATCGATCTGAACCTGCGCAACGATGTTCAGGTCGGTGGGTGCCGGAGCGGCACCCTCGGCAGAGGTGCCCTTCGCCGAGTCGCCGCTGGGGGCGGGTTGGCTACATCCGGTGATTCCGGTCAACAACAGGACCGAGGTGCCTATCGCGATGACGTACCTCGAAGTCTCGGCGCGCATGTTTCCTCCTTCGTCTGGGTCTGGCACCTACTAGAAACCTGGGTAGAACCTTCGGTAGAACATAGCCAAGATCACCGAGAATCGCGTGACCGTCGGGGTTTAGCGAGCCGACGGATCGCGACTCGGGCCGTCAAAGGACTCCAGGACCACCTCGGCCACCCGTTTCATGCTGGTGCGCCGATCCATGGCGGCCCGCTGCATCCAACTGAACGCCTCAGGTTCGGTCATCGCGTGCCGGGCCTGAAGCAGGCCCTTGGCGCGCTCGACCAGTTTCCGGGTCTCTAAACGTTCACCGAGGTCAGCGACCTCGCGCTCGAGTTCGGTGATCTCGGCAAAACGGCTCAGCGCCACCTCGATCGCCGGGATCAGGTCGCTGATCGAGAAGGGTTTGACGAGGTAGGCCATGGCGCCGGCGTCGCGGGCCTTCTCGACCAGATCACGCTGGCTGAATGCGGTAAGGATGACGATCGGCGCGATCCGTTTGGCAGCGATCTCGGCCGCGGCGTCGATGCCGTCACGACGCGGCATCTTGACGTCCATGATCACCAGATCAGGGCGCAGGCTCTCGGCGAGATCCACTGCCTCCTGGCCGTCGCCGGCCTCCCCGACCACCTGATATCCCTCGTCGCGCAGCATCTCGGCCAGATCCAGCCGGATCAACGCCTCGTCCTCGGCGATTACTACTCGGCGCGGTGGTGCCCCGGCAGGGTCGGGGTCAGAGGCGACGACGTGGTCGGTCATGGATTCATTGTGTCGCTACCGACCACCGCCATACCGGGCGGCATCCACTATCGTGAGGCGTCGCGCGCCGCCCTCGTATCCCAACTGGCAGAGGAAACGGATTCAAAACCCGTGCAGTGTGAGTTCGAATCTCACCGAGGGCACCCTAAGTGTTTATGTGCGGCGTCCTGTGCGGCGACGGGCCGGACTGAAGGAGGCCCCGTGGGATCACCCCCCGCAGCGCCGCAGCACCTGACCGAGGAGGTCCGCGGCGACATCACTTTCGTCCGCACCGACCCGAACCTCCCGCCGGTCGCCATCATCGACCGCTCCCCCAGCAGTACTGGCGCATGCGCCACCGGCACGCCGAGACGAACCCCGGGGCGCGCTGCTGCTGACCTATCCCGGGCTCTTCGCCGGGCTCCATGTCAACCGAAATCCGCCGGTCAACGTCGCCTCACCGCGTATGGTCAGAACGTGATTCACACCATCGACTCGCTCCTGAGCCGTTTCTCCGCGCCCGTGCTGGGCATCTTCCGGATCGTCGTCGGAGGGCTGTTCGCGCTGCACGGCACCGCCAAGTTGTTCGGGTGGCCGGCCACGAAATCCGGGGCCGTGCCCTTTGGCACGTGGCCGTACTGGTGGGCAGGGGTAATTGAGCTCGTCGTCGGCGTGCTGGTGGCGCTGGGCCTCGTCACCCGACTAGCCGCGTTGCTCGGCTCCGGCACCATGGCGTACGCCTACTTCACCGCTCACCAGGCGGGCGGTGTTCTGCCCCTACAGAACGGCGGCGAACTCGCCGTCCTGTACTGCTTCGCCTTCCTGCTCATCGCGTTCACCGGTGCCGGAGCCTTCGCGGTGCAGCGCGACGCCGCCTCGGATTCATCCGCACCGGCCAGCGGCACCTAAAGGTTGCCACCGCGTGGACATCTCGATCGTCGTCCCGGCCTACAACGAGGAACGCAGACTCACCCCGACCCTGCAGGGTTGGGCGGCCTGGATGGACGGAGTCGAGGAGTCGGTGGAACTGGTGGTGTCCGACGACGGCAGCCGCGACGGCACGGCGGGGCTGGTGGAGGCAGCCGCCGCCGCCGATCCGCGCATCCGCCTCAACCGGTTGCCGCAGAACCGCGGCAAGGGCGCGGCGGTGCGCTCGGGCATGCTCGCCGCCACCGGCGACTACCGGTTCTACCTGGATGCGGACATGAACATCGCCCCCTCCCACGTGGCGCCCGCACTGGCCATGCTGCGGGCAGGGGTGGCCGACATGGTCACCGGCAAGCGCAGCCTCACCACCTATGCCGAAACCGAACGCAGCCTCTCCCGACTCGCGGCCGGCGCGGCGGTTCAGGTGACCCGGCGTGGACTACTGCTCCCGTCGATCAGGGACACTCAGGCCGGATTCAAGGGTTTCACCGCCGCCTGGGCGGAGCGGGTTTTCCGCACAGCGACGGTGGATGGATTCGCTTTCGACATCGAGATCCTCTACCTGGCCAAGCGGATGGGCGCACGCATCGTCGAGATGCCGGTCGACGTCGAGTTTCGCGACGAATCGACCTTTGACGTGTCCACCCACCTGCGGCCGTTTCTGTCAGACATCTGGCAGGTTCGGAAGAACGCCTGGCGGGGCCGGTACGCCTGAATCCGGCCGGGCCGGGGATCGACGGCATTTCTCGGAGCAGTAGCGCACCTGCTCCCAGTCACGCTCCCATTTCTTACGCCACTCGAAGGCACGTCCGCACCGCAGACACACCTTGGGCGGATGCCCGTTTTTGGTCTGTGCGGAGCGAGTCATGGTGCGCTCGAGGCTACGTCCGATTCGCCCCGCACGAAGCCGACCGGACTCACAGCATCTGCGGGAGCATCAGCATCCGGACGCACGTGGTGCCGAGCAGGAGCAGCGACACCAGGATCAGCGCAACTTGGATTTTGGGCGCGGTGAACTTGGTTGCCACACTGGCGAAGAAGAGGACAAGCGCGAACAGCACCGCGAGCATGACGTGCCTGGTGGCGTTGTTGCTGGCCTCATCGGCCAGCGACAGACTCTCTTCGGCCTTGGTGGACAACGCATCAGCCTGCACCTGGGCCGGGACGACGTAGACCGGTAAATCCAACGGCGTGCCGTCGGGCACCGCGGCCGGGTTGCCGTCGGCATCCACCGCAACCCTGCCCAACCATTCCTTCTGGGCGCGGTCCAGTGCGGGCGAAAACCGATCCCGAAGGAAGCCGGCGCGCAGTTTCTGCTGTGCGGCAGTGGCTTCCACCCAGGAGATCCACATCTCGGAGTCGATCACCGACTGACTGGTGGCCTCAGAGGCGGCCCGGTTCGCATCGCTGCGCTGAATCGCCGACGCGGACTGGGCATCGGACTGGGCGTTAGACCACTGACTGGCTTGAAACGACGACCAGGTGGTGGCGACCGCGGCGATCGCCAGGATGATCGCCGTCCAGGAATCGAGAATGCGCTGCCGACGTTGCCAGGGGTCTTCCGGTTCGGTGGGAGCGATCTCGGTTCCCAGCAGATCCGTCCCCAACACCTCATCGACGAGGTCGTCCACCTTGCCGAGGACGCCGTCGTTCTCAGCGTTATCCATCGGCGGCAGTTCCATGGGTGGCTTTTCCACGAGGAGCCCTTTCCACGAGGAGCATTGTGCCCCAACAGGCCACGGCGGGATACCCTTTACCGGTGAGGTCCGAGCGGAGACGCGAGGGACGATTTCTGCCGGAACACCCCTTCCGGCGATCGGACTGTGAGCGTCTACAACGTCGTCCACCAGCCCGCAACCAGCACTGGGCCGACGCCGTCACTCGCCCGCAACGGGTGCTGAACTTTGCGGTCTGGATCTCCGCAGCCATCACCGCGGCCCTCGGAATTTTGCAGACGATCACCGGGGACAGCGTGGCCTATATCGGCCTGATCAACCTCGTGGTGGCGGCGGTGCTGCTGACCATCCCGTGGCTGAACAGATTCGGAAACGTCATTGCGCCAATTGTTTTCGTGGTGATCGCCTACTCCTCACTGACTTTCGTCGGATCCCAGATCGGCACCGATTCAGGCGTGCAGTTCTACTATCTGGTTTCGGCGTCGCTGGCGGTACTGGTGCTCGGCATCGAACACCTTCGGCTGGCCGCCGCGGTGGTGGCATTGGGCGCGGCTCTGATCATCGGCATGCAATTTCTGGTGCCCGCCGATACCGGAATCCAGCCACGCTGGGCGGTCATCGCCGGCTTCATGATCGCCACGACGGGTGCGTGCACCTTGATCTTCACCACTGTCTGGTACGCCATGCGGGAGGTCTCGCGAGCCGAGGAGGCGATGGAGGTCGAATACGACCGGTCCGAGGCCCTGCTGGCCAACATCCTCCCCGCCAGTGTCGCCGCGAAGCTCAAAGACCCCACGCACGGGGTGATCGCCGACCGCTACGACGACGCTTCGATCCTGTTCGCCGATATCGCGGGGTTCACCGAACGCGCCAGCGATATGACACCGGTGGATCTGGTCCGATTTCTGGATCGGGTCTACACCACCTTCGACCGGCTCGTCGACAAGCACGGCCTAGAGAAAATCAAAACCACCGGCGACTCGTACATGGTCGTCAGCGGCGTGCCGACGCCACGTCCCGATCACGCCGAGGCCATCGCGGGCCTCGCCTTGGACATGTCACGCGCGGTCGCCGATCTGCGTGATCCGAAGGGCAACCCGGTGCCGTTGCGGATGGGTATCGCCGCCGGGCCGGTGGTGGCGGGGGTGGTTGGCGCCCGCAAGTTCTTCTACGACGTGTGGGGCGATGCGGTCAACGTGGCCTCCCGAATGGAATCCACCGATCTTGAGGGTCGCATTCAGGTGCCGCACAACATCTTTGAACGCCTCAGACACCGTTTCGTTTTCGAGGAACGCGGCGAGATCGAGATCAAGGGCAAGGGCGTGATGCGCACCTGGTATCTGGTCGGACGCAGGCCCGGGACCGCCGAACCGGAGTCCGAAGAACTTACCGGCTCCGGCGAGCACGTCCAGGCCCTGGCGAGCGAACCGTCCTGACGGCCGGGGCTCACATCACCTTCGACAGGAAAGCCCTGGTGCGCTCGTGTGCCGGGTTGCCGAGCACCTCCCGCGGCGGCCCGCTTTCGACGATGACGCCGTCGTCCATGAAGACCAGTTCATCGGCGACCTCCCGAGCGAACCCCATCTCGTGGGTCACCACGATCATCGTCATCCCGCCGCCGGCAAGTTTTTTCATCACGGCCAGCACCTCTCCTACCAGTTCGGGATCCAGCGCCGACGTGGGCTCGTCGAAGAGCATCAGCTTGGGATCCATGGCCAGTGCGCGGGCGATGGCAACCCGTTGCTGCTGGCCGCCGGACAACTGGGCCGGATAGGCGTCGGCCTTGTCGGACAAGCCCACCTGATGGAGTAGGTCCCGGGCCCGCTCGACGGCGGCCGCCTTGGTGACCTTCTTGACATGGATCGGTGCCTCGATGAGGTTCTCCAGAGCCGTCCGATGCGGAAACAGATTGAAGTGTTGAAAGACCATGCCGACATCGCGGCGTTGTCGGGCGGCCTGGCGGGCAGGCATCTCGTAGATCTTGCCGCGGCTCTCGCGGTAGCCGACCAGGACACCGTCGAGGTAGAGCCTTCCCGCGGAGACGGTCTCGAGATGATTGATGCAGCGCAAAAAGGTCGATTTGCCCGAACCGGAAGGCCCGACGAGGACCAGGACCTGGCCGGGCTGCACTGACAGTGTCACACCCTTGAGTACCGACAGAGCGCCGAAGTTCTTGCACACCTGCTGCGCCTCGACCATGGGCACCGGCCCGGTCATCGGGAGCCCTCCCCGACGTCCCTCGCCGCGGCGAGGGCGTCGAGCTGTTTGGTGGTCAGCGTCCGGGAGATGCCCCGGGAGAAGCGCTTCTCCAGGTAAAACTGTCCCACCATCAGCACGCTGGTGATAGCCAGATACCAGGTGGCCGCGACCATTAGCAGCGGGACCGGCTGGAAGATTACCGCGGAGATGTCCCTGGTTCTGGTGTAGAGCTCAAGGGTGTAGGGCACCGCCGTGACCAACGACGTCGTCTTCAGCATGCTGATGAGCTCGTTGCCGGTTGGTGGGATAATCACTCGCATCGCCTGCGGAAGCACCGTGCGCCGCATCGTCATCCACCACGACATCCCCAGCGCCGTCGACGCCTCGGTCTGTCCCTCGGGCACGGAACTGATTCCAGCCCTGATGATTTCGGCCATATACGCGGCCTCATTGAGGCCAAGACCGACGATTGCCAGAATGAAGCTGATCGACAGATCCCGAAGATTCAGCTGAAAGAATGAGGGCCCGAACGGGATCCCGATCTGGATCTTCTGGTACAGCGTCGGGAACAGACCCCAAAACACCAGTTGCACGTAGACCGGGGTGCCACGAAAGATCCACAGGTACGCCCACGAGACCGTTTTGAGAATGGGGTTCGGCGACAGTCGCATCACGGCGAGGGTGACTCCAAGCAGCAGTCCCAGCAGCATGGCCCAAAACGTCAACTGCAGTGTGTTCCACGCCGCCTCCGACACCCGATGATCGAACAGGTACTTGCGGTACGTCGCCCAACCGTAGGCCTCGTTGGTGGCCGCCCCGTAACAGAACAAGCCAACCGCGGCGATGATGGCGGCCGCGGTGACCCACCGCCAGGGATGCCGCAGCGGGATCGCATCGATGGCCCGCGGGTCCGTCGCCGGCGACGGTGCTGCGGTCAGCTGACGGCCCCGTTGATGACCGGCTTGTCGATCATCCCGGACTCCACGCCCCAGTTGGTGGCAATGGTCTTGTAGTCACCGGTCGAGATCAGGTGCTCGAGGGCCTGCATCAGCGACTGCGCCAGTGGCGAGCCCTTCTTGACCGGCCAGCCGTAGGGAGCGGAATCGAAGATCTCCCCGGCGCCTTCGAGCTTGCCGTTGCTCTGCTTGATGGCGTAGGCGGTGACGGGCGAGTCCGCCGACATCGCGTCGACCTGGCCTAGAACCACCGCGTTGGTGGCGGCATCCTGGCCGTCGAATTTGACGATCTGGATTTCGGGCTGGCCGGCGTTCACGCAGGCCTTGCTCTTGGCCGGCAGTTCGTCGGTCTCCTGAATGGTGGTGGCCTGCACGGCAACTTTCTTGCCGCAGGCGTTGTTCGGATCGATGGCCTCGCCCGGCCGTTGCGCCCACAGACTCCCCGCGGAGAAGTACGTCACGAAGTCGACCTGCTTCTCGCGCTCCTTGGTATCGGTGAATGACGACATGCCGACGTTGTAGGTGCCGCCGTCGATGGCCGGGATGATCTTGGCGAAATCCGACTCGCGGTATTCCGCAGCCAATCCGAGCGTGGAGGCGACGGCGTTCATCAGATCCACGTCGAACCCGACGATCTCGCCCTGCGCGTCCTTGAACTCGTTGGGCGGATACGGCAGGTTGACCCCGACGACCAGCGTCCCGGAGTCCCGAATGTCCGCCGGGACCGTCGCGGCGATCGCGTCGACCTTCGGCGCCGCGACGGCGGTGCTCGACGCCGCCGCACCGGTACCCGCTCCACCAGCATTCGGGCCTTCAGCGTTCTGGCCTTCAGTGTTTTGGGCGCAGCCCGACAGTGTCAGGGCGCCCGCCAGGAATACCGCCGCGCTGCGACCCCACGGGATCACGCTGTGACGGGCCCGGGTGTGGTGCCTGGAAATCACGATTGCCTTCTCTCTGCCGACCTGCCGAGACCCTAGCGCGACCGGGGCAAACGTGCAGCACAACGCCCGTCATCCACGCCGCCGGGTGCCCAATCCGCGGTCTGCTTGCGGCGTTGTGACAGACTTCTGTCATGACTGTGACATCAGGTACATCGGGTATTTCGACTAGCTCTGGGGGATCCTTAGTGCCGCACCTGTGGAAGTCGGTGTTGCTCACCGGCGTGCTGTCGGTGGTGCTCGGCGCCATGGTGCTGGCCTGGCCTGGCAAAACCATCGTCATCGCGGCGATCTTTTTCGCCGCCTATCTACTGGTGACGGGAATCTCGCAGATCTTCCACGCCTTCACCCTGCACATCTCCGGCGGTGGCCGGGCGTTGCTGTTCATCAGCGGCGCCGCCTCGCTGGTCCTGGCAGTGCTGTGTTTCAAGAGCCTGACCAACTCGATCCTCCTGCTGGCGATCTGGATCGGGATCGGCTTCATCTTCCGCGGGGTAGCCACCACCGCTACGGCGATCAGCGATTCGGACACCCCCAGCCGAGGCTGGGAGATCTTCATCGGCATCATCACGCTGATCGCCGGTCTAATCGTGCTCGGCTTCCCGTTCTCCTCCCTGGAGACGCTCACCCTCGTGGTGGGCATCTGGCTGATCGTGATCGGTGTGCTCGAGATCATCGCCAGCTTCGGGATCCGCAAGGCCGGCAACGAGGTCCGGACCGCGGTCAGCGAAGTCCTCGGAGCCCGCTGAGCGACGAGTACCCTCGTTGACGTCCTTGTCCGCCTGACTGAAGCGCGAGCCATGACTGAAAACCCGGTTCCGCCCGGTAGCCCCGACTTCCCGTCTACTGAGCAATGGCCCGGCACCGCCGGTGGGCCGTTGCCGCCGGACGGGGGCACGCCGTCTCCGTACGGCTACCCGCCCGGACCGTACGCCCCCGGCGGTGCGAACCCGGGCGGGCCGTACCCCGGCGGGCAGTACCCCGGCGGTGCGTACCCCGGCGGTGCGTACCCCGGCGGTGCGTACCCCGGCGGTGCGTACCCCGGCGGGCCGTACCCCGGCGGCTACCCGCCGCCTGCGCCGTATGGGGACTACTACTCGCCCGGACCTCCGAAGAACGGCATGGGAGTCGCCGCACTGGTGGTCGCGATCATCGCCCTGATCAGTTCGGTTTCCGTCGTCGGCGGCATCCTGCTGGGAATCGTTGCGGTAATCCTCGGCTTCATCGGCCGTGGCCGAGTCAAAAGCGGTGAGGCCAACAACGGCGGCGTCGCCACCGCGGGCATCATCCTCGGCGTCATCTCGATCATCGCGGGCCTGGCCTTCATCGCCATCTGGGTCGGCCTGTTCAAGGACGTCGGCGCCGGAGGGTACTTCGACTGCCTGCAGCGAGCCGGACAGGACCGCGCGGCAGTCCAGCAGTGCTCAGATGAGTTCCGCCAATCCATGACAAACCGGTTGGGTCCCACAAGCTAAGAGGACGCACTCGTCGCCGGGAAATGCTTGACGATGCCCTCCTGGGCGACGGTCGCGATAATCCGGCCGGCGCGGTCGAACAAGTGCCCCATGCCCAAACCGCGCGACTCCGCGGCGACAGGTGATGCCGTCGAGTAGAGCACCCACTCGGAGAAGTCGACCGGTCGGTGGAACCAGACCGAGTGGTTAATGGTGACCGCGAAGATACGATCCCAACCCCAGGACAATCCATGGGTGGTGATGATCGAGTCCAGCACGGTGGTATCCGAGGCGTAGATCAGCGCGGCGGTATGCAGCATCGGGTCGGCCGGCATATCACCGGCCGCAGTGAGCCACACCCGGTTGCCGCTCAAACGCTCCCCCTTATCGCGCATCACCCAGGCCGGGTCGTTGGCGTACCGCCATTCGATCGGACGCAAAGCGTCGACGAAACCGGGCACGATCCGTTCATAGCCGACCAGCACCTCGTCGATCGTCGGGAGGGTGTCCGGTTCGGCCACATCCGGCGCGGGGAAGCTATGTTCCAGGCCCTTACCCGCCGACAGATACGACACCAGGGCCGAAGCCAGCAGGACGCCCCCCTGCACGGCGTCCACCCGTCGGTTGGCGAACCGCTTCTCGTCGCGCAGTCGCACCACGTGGAACTCAATATCCGCGGACGGGTCGCCGCCGGCGATGAAATGCACGGAGAGCGCACTGGGCGGAAGGTCAACGGTCAGTGTGCGGGTGGCCGCCACGAATGCCTGTGCCATCAACTGGCCGCCGAAGGTGCGAATCGGATTCTTGCGCGGGTGACGGCCGGTGAAGACGTCATCGCCGAGGGGAGAAACCTCGAGGATGGCCAGCAGTTCATCGAGATCGGACTGTCCCGCAGACTCCGGCACCGGCCACCTCTCACTCGTTCCCACTGGTGTCACTCGGTCCCACTGGTGTCACTCGGTCCCGCTAGTGGTCGTTCTCCCCGATCCGGTGGACGTGAATCAGGTTAGTCGAGCCCACGGTGTCCGGTGGTGCGCCTGCGACGATGATGACCAGGTCGCCGCGCTGATAGCGACCCAACTCCAGCATCGCATGATCGACCTGTCGGATCATGTCGTCGGTGCTGGCAGCTTCCGGCACGATGAACGTCTCGGTGCCCCATGTCAATGCGAGTTGGCTGCGCACCTCCGGCGCCGTCGCGAACGCGAGCAGCGGTATCGGACTGTGCAGCCGGGACAGTCGCCGCACGGTGTCCCCCGAGGAGGTGAAGGCAACCAATGCCTTAGCGTCGAGACGCTCTCCGATTTCGCGGGCCGCATAGGAGATCACCCCAGGCTTGGTCCGCGGCACGTGTGTCAGCGGCGGTGCCGCCGTGGAGTTCTCCTCGACCGCACAGATAATGCGCGCCATGGTCCGTACCGCCTCCAGGGGGTAACGCCCCACCGACGTCTCCCCGGACAGCATCACCGCGTCCGCCCCATCCAGTACCGCATTGGCGACGTCGGAGGCTTCCGCGCGAGTGGGCCGGGAGTTCTCGATCATCGACTCGAGCATCTGGGTGGCCACGATCACCGGTTTGGCGTTCTCGCGGGCGATCTGAATGGCCCGCTTCTGCACCAGCGGCACTTCTTCCAATGGCAGTTCCACCCCGAGATCGCCTCGCGCGACCATGACTGCATCAAAGGCCAGCACGATTTCTTCGAGGGAGTCGACGGCTTCGGGCTTCTCCAGTTTGGCGATCACCGGAATCCGGCGCCCGACCCGCTCCATGACCGCATGGACCAACGCGATGTCGGCAGGCGAGCGCACAAACGATAGAGCGATCAAGTCCACGCCGAGGTTCAAGGCGAATTCTAGATCGGCAATGTCCTTCTCGGACAACGCCGGAACCGAAACTGCCATACCCGGCATCGACAAACCCTTGTTGTTACTGACGGGACCGCCCTCGGTGACGGTGCACACCACGTCGGCTCCGTCGATGTGGTCAACGACCAGAGCGACCTTGCCGTCGTCGACCAGCAGTCGGTCGCCGGAGCGAGCGTCGGACGCCAGTTGCTTGTAGGTGGTGGAGACCCGATCGTGGGTGCCTTCGCACTCCTCGACGGTGATGCGAATCGTCTCGCCGTTGGCCCAGAGGGCTTTTCCGTCGGCGAATCGGCCCAGGCGGATCTTCGGTCCCTGCAGATCGGCCAGTATTCCGACCGCACGACCGGTGGCCTCGGAGGCGTCGCGCACCCGCCGATAGGCAGCCTCGTGGTCGGCGTGGTCACCGTGGCTGAAGTTCAGCCTTGCGACGTCCATTCCCGCCTCGACCAAGGATTTCACCATCTCATCGGTGCCGGTGGCCGGGCCGAGGGTACAGACGATCTTGCCGCGCCGCGTCACGAGGGGAGCATAGCGGCGTTAGGTGTCGTGCGGGGGTCGCGGTTGATCTATACCCCGCCGGGGACAAGCGGGAACCCGGGCAGGTTTCGGAGCACGGTCCAGCCGAGTGCCGCGACAGCAATCGCAACCAAGGCGGCCGGGGGGAATGCCGGGCGGTCGATCCGACGCCGCCACACCCACCACAACGCCGCCAGTGGAAGCCCGACGAGCAGGAAAATGTTGTCGGCAGCAGCGGCCGCCAGATCGCCGTGCAACAGGTCGTGGGTCATCCGCAACCCGCCGCAGGCCGGGCAGTTAAGCCCGGTCAACATCTTGAACGGACAACCCGGGTACAGCGAGCCGGGCTGATGGGGATCCACCAGGCCGATATAGCCGAGGCCGCCGACCGCCACTGCGCCGGAACCCAACCCGGCGTACAGCCGGGCGCTAGATGGCATCGCGCAGGGGTCGGCCCGCGGGATCGCGCACCTTGTCGGTAAGGATCAGCGTGGCATCGATGATTCCCCAGATCACCGGCACGATGAAGCCGATCCCGCAGGTGAGGAGACCGAGCACCACGCCGCCGATCAGTTGGGTGATACCCAGGGTGGTGTAGCCGAGGTAGATGCGACCGATACCGACAACTCCGACGAGTCCGAGCAGTTGCAGCAGGCCCGCCACCACTTTGGACTTGTCCGAAAAAGGATCACCCGTCAGCGGATGCCGGCCGAACGGTGCGGCGGGGTCGAATCCGGGCGGGGGGTACTGGCCCGGGGGGTACAGGGGCG
>Ga0247832_1005830_pt1 | contig 13939 bp, 12 predicted proteins | sample LaCruzMarch2015__10_FD_192407 | JGI IMG/M metagenome (GOLD analysis project Ga0247832, IMG submission 192407) | Freshwater microbial communities from meromictic Lake La Cruz, Castile-La Mancha, Spain - LaCruzMarch2015_4m | ecosystem: Environmental > Aquatic > Freshwater > Lake | place: Spain... | reverse complement strand
AAACCATAAGAGCGATGAGTGTTCCGATTGAACCATATAGTTTATTGTAAGAGTTGAAATTGGTTAAATAAAAAGAAAAAAGATTGGTAACTAAAATACCAAGCACGGATGCAATAAAGGCTCCAAAATTAAAGAATCGAAGACGTTTATGAACTGCAGGAGCAATATAATAAATGGCACAAATACCTGTATAGAAAATGAGGAAAACACCTCCATAACGCACAATTTGCAGCAAATACAAGTTAAAGTTTTTATTGAGAAGCCCATTATCAATTAAAAAATCAATCAAAAGTGTGCCAACAACCAATATAAAAATAGCACATATCAAGACCGCAATTAATAAAACCGTCAGAAACAAAGCAATCATTCTTGCTCTGAAATAAGTCCGTTTTTCACGTACCTTCAAAGCCATATTAAAAGCTCCCATTAGCGACAACATGCCATTGGTTGCTGCAAAAACAGTAAAGAAAAAACCAAAAGATAGTATATCGCTTCGCTTACGACTTACTATATCTTGAATCGTATTAGACGTATTTTCGTAAATCCCTTTTGACAGAAGTTTAATTAAAAACTCCATTATAAGAAGGTCGAGATGTTGTATTGGTATGTAAGGAATGAGCGTAAATAAAAAGATAACCCCAGGAAAAACGGCCAGTAAAAAAACTGTATGAAACTGCTGCCGCTCGTTGGTCTATATCAAAAACAATGACTTTTTGCCAAAGGATTTTAAGTAAATGATACAGCGACACCGTAGTGACTCAGAGATAAATACTTTGGAGAAATTTAATGGCTCGTTTCAAGGAAAAATCAATTTGTTGATTGACAAAGATGGTGATTTTTGTGGGAATTTGGTAGAAAATAAAATTTAGAGTCATCTGAATTCATGCTTTTTTTTGTTTATCACTTTCTAAAATAGATTTCCCATACAAATCATTACTTCAAAACCACTACTCGCTGTTCAATTATTGACTCGATTAAATAAATTTTAACAAAATAAGTACCACTTTGAATCAAGCGTGGTAAAAGGAATGATTTTTCTGAACTTGAGATATTGTTTTCTTCCATCAAAACTCTTCCTAAAGCATCAATCAATTCAAAACGCCAAGTATTATTTATTTGACCGTTTACTTTTATCAAAATTCCTGCATCAGTTGGGTTAGGGCTAATACTTGCCGAAATCCTTTCCGATGAGTTAAGTTCCAAACTCGTAATAACCGTTGTTGATGGTGGCGTAACGATTACACTGGTTTTGCCTATCAATTTATCAGAAAGCTCGTTTAGATAGCATTCCAAATTAGTGTAGCCCTCAATTCCTGTAAACTTTTTTGAAAGTTGCGTGCCGTTATGGTCTTGCACGCTCGGATTTAGGCCATTGTTTGTTTCCCAATCGTTGGGCATTCCGTCATTATCTGAATCTGTTGGAGCTATTGGCTGCGTAGTAAAATCTAATTGAAAAGCATCATTGAAATAATCAACCCCATTAATCGCTTGAGTAGCAAGTAAATTTTGAGAAATCGAATTTATTAAGCGTCTGTCCATTGGGTCACGTGGAAAAGCTCCTACATTTTTAATCGCATATTCTCTCAAATCTGTGGCGATAGTAGTCGAAATCAAGGGAAAAGCATTTCTTGAAGTGAGTTTTTGGGCAGCACCGAGATTGGTATTTGGTGCATTGGTATTGAAATCATTACAACAATAAAACAACTGATAGTCAGCGTATTGTGAATAACGATTCATTTTATTTCCAGAAACAAAAAGTTTATTATTTGAATTATTTAAAAAATCGGCCGATGCCAAAGGCCCATTATACGTATTTCTTACGACCGAAAAATTATTGGTATAATTCATATTCAGTCGAAAATTTTTGCAATCGCTACCACCTGTCGTACACGAATTATACCATGTTTCAATCTGTTGATCCCAAAACAAATTTGAAGTGATTTCTACATTCAAAGGATTTGAACTACAATAAGGCGATTCGCAGGAAATTTCAGGAAAACGCCCTCCTATTCGATTCCAAACATTGTGGTGAATACTGATATAATCTTGTGGATGTGCTGAAGTAGAATAATTCATTAACATTCCTCCCAAATTAAAATGCTCGCCCAAAGTTTCGGAAAGCATACAATTTTGTACGGTAATATTGCGAGAATTGGAAATTTGCACACTTTCGTCAATAGCATTGGCAAACGAACAATGATCAACAATAACATTGCTTGCTCCATCGAGCCTCAAGCCATCATCTAAAACGTAGCCTTGATTGGGTAAGGTTTGCGTTGGTTTGGGTCTTGAACGCAAATGACGAATAATAGCATTGCGAGAAATAGTATTTTGTTCATAAATTTCATCAAAAATAATACCTCTAACAATAATGCCGCCTGGCGAAGTTTGCCCTGCAATTGTTACATCACCTTTGAAAACCTCTGCCGCACAAGGAATAATGCCACTAACTTTAAACAGAATATATTTCGCTCCTGATTGATTTAGTCCGTTTTGCAACGAACCCGCTCCCGAACAGTTGAGATTTGTGACATAATAAACGCTGCCGTTACGTCCACCAGTTGCATTTGCACCGAAGCCTTCAGCACCAGGGAATGAAGGAATAGTTTGGCTGAAACAACTCATTTGTAATAGAAAGATGGCAACAAAATATACGTTTTTCATGGTTATTTAGCGTTTTTAGCTTCAATATTAAGACTATTTTTCAAGAGAGATTTGATTTCTGCTAATTCCTTTTCCAAATAGTCAATTCGCTTATTTTGTTCTTTCAAGGCTTCTACCAAAACTGGTGTTAGACGAGCATAATCAACTGATTTATAGCCTTTTTCGTCAGCAAAAACCATTTCAGGAAAAACCTTCTCTATATCTTGGGCTATAAAACCTATTTGATTATTATTTGAAAAATTTTTGTCGGGAAATTCATTTTGACGATAATTATATCTTACACCGTTGATTTTCAATAGATTAGACAACGAATTATTGAGGGAAGTAATGTTTTTCTTATATCTTAAATCCGAGCAAACCAATAAACCACATGAAGCCGTTACGGTTCCGCCGATGGTTACATTTCCAGAATTATTTATCAAAAAACGCCAACTATTTCCAATAAAAATACCTGCTTCGGTATCAGAAAACAAACCATAAAATGCACCAGCAGCATCTGAAAGATTATTAGAGCTATTGGTCATCCAAATTCCTGATGTTTCGCCATTATTTCGTATTCTTACACGTCCGTTTATGTCAAGTATTTGATAAGGATCATTTATTCCAATCCCTACTTTTCCATTACCATTAAATCTTACTTTTTCGTTAAAAGCCGCACTTCTTCCAGTCCCGAAAACAATATTATCGGATGATGATGGCGTATATATTTGTAATTGATAGTTTTGGATACCCAATCCAAAATGAGTAGTAGTTGTATTAGTATTTCCACCCCATAATGAAATTTTATCACCCACAGAATTAGGAAAAGTGAGCGGATGTTGAGGTGTAGACGTATTGATGCCAAGATTAGCATTTGTTAATAATGTAAGTGCATTATTTCTATCGCCTTCTCCTAAACCATTACCTACTACAAAAATTGGATCCGTTGGACCAATGCTTCCTGGAGTTCCTTGAATAATATTGTAGGTACCAATAGTAGTCGAATAATCTACACTTGCCGTGGTAGATTTTCCCATGGCTGTTGAAAAATTTCCACTTGCCGTAGTATAATACCCCATAGAAGTTGAAAAATCTCCACTTGCCGTAGTAGCAACCCCCATAGAAGTTGAAAAATCTCCACTTGCCGTAGTAGCAACCCCCATAGAAGTTGAATAATCTCCACTTGCCGTAGTAGAAAACCCCATAGAAGTCGAAACAATTCCACTTGCCTTGGTATTATATCCAGAAGCAAAAGACCAAGTACCAACGTTTGAAGCATCCCAATCATTACCCTCTACAGTTCCAACCCTAAAAGCACTTTTGGCTGGTATCCACATAAAACGAGTGCCAGGCCCAGATACGGGTAGTGCAATTGCAGGAGTTAAAGAAGAGTATGAGTTAATTGTTGTAGCATTTTTTGATAAAATACCGTTATTACCATTAGGTTCGATGAGAGTTGAAGACTGCCCAAAAGCATTATTCAAAATCATAAAAAATAATAAAGAAATGGATACCTTTTTCATAGTCATATTTTGATTTAATTAACAGCCACAAAGTTCTGTTTCCTCATAATAGAAAACTTTCACAAAAACGACAATTACTGGTAGAATTACGTCAAACTAAGCTTTTTGGGCATTTTCTTGAAAATTCGTTGGGGTCTTGTTAAAATGTTTCTTGAAAATTCTTGAAAAATAAGCGGGGTCAGAAAAGCCAATCGAATACGCAATTTCGGCAATGGTTTGTTTGCCCTCAACCAATAGTTTTGCCGCTTCTTCGAGTTTTATTTTTCTAATAAAATCAGTTGGCGTGGCGTCGGTTTCTTCTTTGAATTGCCTTTGTAATTGCCTCAAACTGACATTCAGATTTTCGGCAAGGTTACTTGGTGAAATGTCTTTTTCGAGATTTTCTAAAATAAACTCCCTGCATTTTGCTTGAAAAGCATCTAAATTTTCTTTTACGCCAACTACCTGAAAAATCTTTTCTTTTATCGTAATTATTTCTTTTTCTTTTCGTAAATAACTGACAATCAGCCAAGTAGAAACAATCAAAGCTGAAATGGCAATTATCCAAAGCCAATGTCCAATCAATATTTTTGCTTTTTTCCAAGCAGAAGCCTCACCAACCAATGTAGCATTTGTCCATTTATTTGGAAAGCCAAAATCAGAGCCTCTGTTGATACTTTGAAAAAAATAGTTTGGAATTATCGCATCTTCTGTCAATGGTCGAATATCCAAAAATTCATCTGCATCATTTAAACAAACATCAATTTTAAATGATTCATTTGGTTTAGATCGAATACCCAAAGCTGCCCAAGCAATCTGAAATTCGATTACATAACCCGAATCAAGGTCTGCATTATTATTGATAGTACCTTCATATTTTGTCGCATAATCCATCACAAAATGGTTTGTCACTGTATCTTTAGGCACTTTGTATTCCTCGACTTTTATCAAATATTTGTCTCCACCACGAAAAACCGTCAGATTTCCCATTAAATCAATAATAAGTTGGAAATCGTCATCTTCCATTAATTTCTGACTATTGTTTTGAGTGTCAATATAAAACTCAATGGCATCATTAAACGTAATTCTTGGACTTCCACTTTTATCTTTTGCTAGGTCGGACAAATGCTTGTCGGATACCTTAAAAACACCGAACAAATGTTCTTCGTCAAAACCAAAATTGTAGCGTAATGTATTTGATGATTTGACTGAGGTAGAAGTTTGTTTAAAAAAATAAAATGCTGATTTCCAATCGCTTATATCACCATCAATTTTTGGTGGAGAGTCTTTATAGAGAATCTTTATTTGTGAAAACGATTGGTTTGAAAATAAAAAAAGAAGGATAATTAAGGCATTTTTCATAAAACCATTCCGTTGTATTCGCTCTTTGCTCAAAATTATAAAATATAGCAATCATAAACCTAAATACTTTTCAAATTGTTTTTCATTGTTGATGAATCCGCTTGGCACTTGCCCACAACCCTACCAAGGAACCAAGACTCAAAACCCAAAAGACAGTCAAATTTTCGGGAAATTTTGCCAAAAGAAAATCCATCAATTGAATAGAAATAATCGTAATAGCAAAGCCAATACTCGTTACAAGCGTAATGATACTACCACGTCGCTCAGGCAAAGCAAAACGAGATACTAATGTAGAAAATTGAGGAGAATCTCCCACAACTGTAATGCCCCAAATGAACATTAATAAAGAAAAAACAGATAATGAAGTGTCAATAATAAAAGGTAAACACAAACAACAAATCCCAGAAATTGAGAGCTGAATCAAGGCAATTTTTCCACTACCAAATTTCAATGAAAGAACTCCCCCGCCCCAACAACCTAAAAATCCGACAACAATAGTTGCAAAGGTTGCCAATGGTATATTAATGACATATTCTGGGTGAAAGTGAGCATAAATCTTCCAAATAACTGGTAGAAATGCCCAAAAAGTATATAACTCCCACATGTGACCAAAATAACCAAAGGCCGCAGCACGAAGTTCAGGAAGTTTAAAAATTGCACTTAAAGCCTTTATTGAAAAATGATTTCGTTGAGCAGGAAGTGGTTTATCAGGCAAAAGCGACCAAAGTAAAATCCCCCCAAAGAGTGAAACAAGACTTATCCAAAATAAAAATTCTTTCCATGGCAGTTCAAAACTAATGCCTTTGAGTAAATATGGAAATGATTTACCCAGCACCAAAGCTCCTACCAAATAGCCCATTGCTCGGCCTAAATCTTTGCCATACCAATCGGAAGCAATTTTCATCCCGATTGGGTAAATTCCTGCCAAAAAAAGTCCAGTAAATAGCCTACTTACCAAAACCACAGACACATTTAAAGCAAATAGAGCAACACTGATATTTGCTAAAGCTCCTAAAACCGCCGAAAACAGAAAAAGTCTCGAACTCAACACTCGCTCAGGTAAGGCGAAAATGGCATTGAATAATGTACCCAAAATAAAGCCCATCTGCACTGCTGATGTTAGCCAACCACCTAATTTTATACCTAATTCGGATTCGATTTGAGTTGATACAGCATTTCCTGATAGCCAAAGAGTAGTTGTAGCAAATTGTGCAAAAACCAGTACAATTAAGAAGTAGGTTGGTCGTTGCTGTCTCATCTTTTCTACAACAACTCATCATCGGCAGGTTTTGCCGTTGGTGAAGTATATTTTTGGGTTGAATCAATGTATGCACCTTCGCCAGCTGAAAATACACAATCTCCTGATATTGAGACAGTTGAAGGCTTCAAAAATATTCCTTTTTTGTATTCGAGGGTTTTATCGGCATATACTCTTTGGAAAAATCCTCCCCAAGTTGGCATCGCAAGCCTTGAACCTTGCCCCAAATTAATATCACGGAAGTGAATCGTTGGATCGTCTCCGCCTGTCCAACCGCCCGCTACAAGAGTAGGCGTAATGCCCATGAACCACCCATCTGAGAAGTTGGAAGTAGTACCAGTTTTAGCTGCAATTTCATTACCATCCAAAACCCCGTATCTTGATAAGCCCATCGCAGTTCCGCCAGGTTGTGTTGCTCCCCGCATTAAGTGAATCATCTTATAAGCCGTTTCTTGGCTGATAACTTCCTTACTATCAGAATAATACTCTTTGATTATCTCACCATTTTTATCGGAAATCTTGGTCACAAAAATCGGCTCAGTATATTTTCCTTGGTTAGCAAACACACAATATCCTGCCATTAATTCATAAAGCGAAACATCACCAATTCCCAAACAAATAGCTGGTACTGGTGGTAATTCGCTTTTGATACCTAATTTATGGGCATATTTTATTACGTTTTCGGCCTTGAATTGATTTATCAAATAGGCACTTACGGTATTTATTGATTGCCCTAAAGCCTGACGTAGTGTCAAGGAACGATACGAATATTCACCATCCGAGTTTTTCGGAGTCCAACTTCCACCAGGCACTTGAATCGTAATTGGTTGGTCAATTACTTTTTCGCAAGTAGAAAAGCCATTATCAATTGCCGTACAATAAACAAACGGCTTGAAAGTTGAACCAGGCTGACGTTTTCCTTGATAAACGTGGTCATATTTGAAATATTTATAATTAATTCCTCCAGCCCATGCCTTTATATGCCCATTGCGAGGATCCATCGCCAAGAAACTCGAATGTAAGAAAAACTTATAATGACGAATCGAATCCATTGAAGAAAGCAAGGTATCACGCTCACCCGCCCACGTAAAAACTCGCATTTTGTTTTTCTTCTTCATATCACGCCAAACTTTGTCCATATCTCCATCATATTCTTTCTTTAACTCACGAAAACGAACAGTAGTCTTTGCAACATTTTCAATATAATTAGGAATCTCTAAATAACGTCCTTCTTTGGCCTTCGACTCTAGCACCCACGGATTTCCTTTGCCTTTCCAGTGAGCATAGAATTTCTTTTGTTGGTCTTTCATATTTTCACGCAAGGCTTCTTCGGCGTAAGTCTGCATGTGCGAGTCGATAGTGGTATAAACCTTAAATCCTTTCGTATAAATATCATTGGCTTCGAAACCTTCTTTCACAATTTCAGCCTTCAGCCAATCTTTCAAGAACTGACGAAAATAAGGGGCAGGCCCCGAATTATGACTTTCAGGCGAATAATTAAGGACAACTGGCTTTTTCTTGAGTGATTCACCTTGTTCGAGCGAAAGTTTATTATATTTCACCATTTGGTCAAACACAATATTTCTACGTTCTTTTGCTGCAACGGGATGAAATTTAGGATTAAATCTTGATGGATTTTGGCACATTCCAATCAAAATTGCGGCTTCTTCTTGGTTTAGTTCGCTTGGGTCTTTTCGGAAGTAAGTTTTTGCTGCCGATTTTATGCCATACGCTCCACTACTAAACTCAACAGTATTGAGGTACTTTTCCATAATTTCCTGCTTCGTATAACGACGCTCTAGTTTAATGGCAGTAATCCACTCCTTGGATTTTATGAGCAATTGCTTAATTCCTGGAACACTGTATAATGGTCCCTTGTAGAAATCATCTTCACGAAGTTTGAAAAGATTTTTGGCCAATTGTTGCGAAATTGTACTACCCCCTCCTTTGCTTTGGCCTGTAAAAACCCCAGAAATTACACGTAATGTACTACGTGCATCAATACCCGAATGTACAGTAAAACGCACATCTTCGGTAGCTACTAATGCATTGACAATATTGGGTGAAAGCTCATTAAAATCAATCGGACTACGGTTTTCGTAGGCAAATTTCCCAATAACTTTTCCATCAGAAGAGATAACTTCTGATGCAATTTCACTATTCGGATTGTCTATATCATCCGAACTTGGCATTTTTCCAAAAAGCCAAAAGAAATTAAAGTTTACCGCAATGAGGTAAACAGCAAAGGAAAGCACTCCATATTTGGAGAACTTCCAAATATTACCGATGACTTTTTTATACGGTCCATCTGCCAGTTGAAAAAAGGAAAATTTCATTTTTGTTGGGTCAGTGTTTATATGTATGGAATAAATAAATTTCTACTCCGTATTTTTAGCAAATAATCTATCAACACGCTCTAAACTTGTTCTTCAATCAAATACTCGTCTTTCTTAAAGTTCTGTTTTACAAATAGTTCGCCGATAAAGCCAGCCAAAAATAGCTGTGAACCAATAATAATAGCAATCAATGACAAAAAGAAAAGCGGATTATCGGTTACATTCCGATAACGAAGACCTTGATTAATATTGTATAATTTTTCAAAAAGTAAATAAATGGCAATCAAGCTACCAATAAGAAATGACAACACGCCCATCGTACCAAAAAAGTGCATTGGACGGCGACCAAATTTATTCACAAAAGCCACAGTGAGTAAATCAAGAAAGCCAAAAACGAAGCGTTCGAGGCCAAATTTGGTAGTTCCATATTTGCGAGCTTGGTGTTGAACTACTTTTTCTCCAATTTTCTTGAACCCATTCCACTTTGCAATGATTGGAATATTGCGGTGCATTTCGCCATAAATCGTGATACTTTTCACCACTCTTGATTGATAGGCTTTTAAACCACAATTAAAATCGTGTAGGTTCACGCCCGACACCCAACGAGAAATGCCATTAAAAAGTTTGGTTGGAAGCGTCTTAGTGATTGGGTCATATCGTTTCTTTTTCCAGCCTGAAACCAAATCATAACCGTCTTCTTTAATCATTCGATAAAGTTCAGGTATTTCGTCAGGGCTATCTTGCAAATCGGCGTCCATCGTAATCACTACATCGCCTTTAGTATTTATGAAAGCTGTTTGTAAAGCAGCCGTTTTCCCATAATTCCTTGTGAACTTATAGCCCCTAACAGCTTGATTACCAAGCGATAAACGTTTGATAACTTCCCAAGAGTTATCGCTACTGCCATCATCAACAAACAATATTTCGTAGGAAAAATTGTTTTGGTTCATTACTCGCACAATCCAATCATGGAGTTCGGGCAATGATTCGGCTTCGTTATAAAGTGGTATAACGATAGATATTTGCAGCGGTTGGTTCATAAAGAAAAGCCCCCCTGCCCCCAGAGGGGGAGTTAAAAAATGGTTATCAAACCACTTACTTACTTTTGTGAGTGAGTGGAAGTTCCCCCTCTGGGGGTTAGGGGGCTAAATAATAATCTTTTAATAAATCTCGAAATTCAATCGAGTAAGTTCTACCATCTTCGTTATGAATAATCAACGTTTTTTCCTGCAAATCCTTTACTTTTTGGGTCAGAAATGTAGCAATTACTCTAAAAATAGGTTTAGATTCATCGTGACGAATCGACATTTTATTTGACAAATATAATCCTTTTTTTTGTGCAATTTTTATCAATTTTTCAATCTCGAAAGGCGGCAATAAAACGGTAAATTTTCCATCAATACTTAAAAATCTTAATACAGAATCAATCAAATCATCAAAACTCAATTCTACGGCATGCAAAGCCTTATTCGACTTGGTATCAGTCGATTTTAAAGATTGTTGATAAAACGGTGGATTCGAGATAATCAAATCATAATTTTTTGTTGACTCAAAATTCTGAATCCGCTGATGATAAACTTTAATTTTTTCTGCAAACTTACTTACTTTCACATTCATAACAGCCTGCTGATAAGCATCTCTATCAATTTCGACAGAATCAATTTGTGCATTGGTTCGTTGAGCCAACATCAATGATAAAAGCCCAGTTCCTGTGCCAATATCTAAAATACGATTCACATTCTCCACTTCAGTCGATGCTCCAAAAACACAGGCATCTGTGCAGACTTTCATTGCACAAAGGTCTTGGTTTATCGTGAATTGTTTGAATGTAAATGAATTTTTAGGCATTTTTTTTAATAGACATGAGAGATTAGACAAAAGACAAGAGATTTACTTGAAAATACTTTCTGTTGTCTTTTGTCTCTTGTCTAATTTCTCTAAAAATCACTTTCTTCCAAAATCAGCGGGGTTTTCACCCCAATAATCGGTCTCCCATTTTAGTACTTTGTTAGGATATGTATTTTCTTGTAACCATTTTACAGCACGTTCGAGCAAATCAAAAACTTCCTCATTTCCGGCACTTTCCTCAAGTTTTGTATTGGCTTTTTTGTTTTTCACCCAACTAATTGCCGTTCGAGAATCTGAATAAATAGGTAAGGTAGAATTGTGTTTTTTCAAGTGAGCCAAAGCGTGGACAATAGCTAAAAACTCGCCGATATTATTAGTAGCTTGCGGAAAGGGTCCCTTATGAAACAGAAGTTCTTTAGTTTTGAGATAAAACCCTTGATATTCCATGTCTTTCTTGACCGAATTCCAAGCGGCATCAACCACAACCGACTCTAAATTTGGTGGAGGAAAAGCCGATTTCGGCAGCTTTGTCTGTTTCTCTTCAGCGGCGTTTTGGGTATGCTTCCAATAATTTTCACTTAAAGCCTTTTCTGCCTCACGTTTCGACTCAAAAGCCTTATATTTAGCTCCTTGAGCTCCCTCAACTTGCTTTTTACAGTCTTCCCAAGAGTCATAAACTCCTTTTTTTCGACCCTCCCAGACTGTGTAATATTTTTGTTTTTTTGCCATTTTACAAAATTGCAGATTTTTGTGGGTTTGAAAACTATTACAGCAAAAAAATCATAAATTTAATTTTAAAATATTTTGGCTTTTAACCGTCCAAATTTCAGAATCTAATCTTCACAATCGAGTTCGTCCCAACTTTTTTGATTGATTCTAATAAAATTTTCACCCGAATTTTCAAAGTGTGATTACCAATGGTTTTCATCAGAATTACCAAGACCAGCGATAATGAAGTAGGTTATCATCAAATAAGTTAATTTTTTCAGAAAACTAACATACTTTGTCGTTGAAATGCTTATAAAACTTTGCTCATGATTCGCTGTCGGTGTTTAATACCCCAGTTGGCAATTACTGAAGTTACATTTTTTAAAGTATGACCATATTCTGTAATGGCATATTCTACCGTTATAGGCTGTTTATCTAACACCGTGCGTGTCACCAACTGATTCATTTCGAGGTCTTTTAGTTCTTTACTTAAAACTTTACCCGAAATACCCTCAATTTCTTTCAATATCTCACTAAAACGCATTGGCTGATAGCACAAACAGGCAATTATCGCTATTTTCCATTTTCCACCAATAATATACATTACATCATGAATCGCCTTTAGTGATTTTTTGCATTCGGTATCTTTCCCGATTGTTAGTTGGTTTCTCATAGGTAATTAAGTTTCTTTAATATCACTATTACTTTTTGAAACAAAGTTACTAATAGTTACAATTACTTCATAACTTTGCGACGTAATATTAAATGAGTAAATTATGAATTTATTAGAAAGCTTAGAATGGCGATATGCCACCAAAAAAATGAATGGTAGCACCATTCCTCAAGAGAAACTGGATTATATTTTAGAAGCGGCTCGACTTGCCCCTTCGTCTTCGGGTTTACAACCTTATGAGGTTTTTGTGATTTCAAATAAGGAATTACTTGAAAAAATAAAACCAATAGCACACAATCAAAATCAAATAACAGAAAGTTCGCATTTATTAGTTTGGGCAGCTTGGGACGGCTATTCTTTAGAAAAAATAGAAGCAACTTTCCATAAACTATTAGCAGAAAGAGGATTACCGCTTAATAAGATGGATGATTACAAAAAAATGCTTTGGAATATCTACGAACCTCTTGGAAAAGACTGGCAAAGTGTACATGCGGCTAAGCAAGCATATATTTCGTTTTCGATAGCTATTGCTGCTGCAGCTGAACAACAAGTTGATGCAACACCGATGGAAGGTTTTAATCCAGAAGAGTTAGATAAATTTTTAGGTCTTCGCGAGAAAGGGCTTAAAAGTGCGGTAATTTTACCTTTAGGCTACCGAGATGCAACCAATGATTGGAATGTTAATTTGAAAAAAGTTCGCAAACCAATGAATGAATTTGTTCATGTACTTAACTAATTACTCTGAATAAACTATTAAGTCTGTCTCAAAAGAAAAATTAACCAATTCTAATTTTGGCAAAAAACTTTTGAGACAAACTCAATTTATCAAAGATTTATTCCGCCAGATACATCAATTTTTTGTCCGTTTATCCATTTAGCATCATCTGTACAAAGAAATGCTACTACACTACCGATATCATCGGCACTGCCAACTCTACCCAAAGCGGTTTGGCTCGACAAATAGCCTTTCATTTGTGGGTTATTTCTGAAAGCTCCGCCATTAAAATCGGTTTCGATTGGGCCAGGTGCTATAATATTTGAACGAATACCACGATTTCCGTACTCTTTTGCCACGTATTTAGTAAAATTCTCTACCGCGGACTTTAACGAAGAATAGACAGAGTAACCCGGAACGCAGAAACGAGTTGTGCCCGATGAAAGGAATATAACACCACCGCCATCATTCATCATCAACAGTGATTTTTGAGTCAAGAAATAAACACCTTTGAAGTGAATATTTACAAAATTATCAAAAATTTCTTCGGTCATATTCGCAATCGAAATTGTACCACCAATACCTGCATTATTGATTAAAAAATCGAATGTGGAAGTTTGCCATTTACTTTGTAAAACCTCAGTAACTTGCCTAAAGAAAGTATCAAAAGATTTAATATCGCCAACATCAAGTTTTAGAGCTACAGCTTTTGAGCCGCTGTCTTCAATCATTTTTACTACCTCTTCCGCAGCTGTTTGGTTGTTGTTGTATGTTAAAATAACATCAATGTTTTTTTGGCGAGTGAGAGAGCCATGTCTTATCCTAAGCCACGGCTTCCTCCAGTTACTAGTGCTATTTTGTTCATGTTATTTTTGTTTTAATTAATGCTACAAA
>Ga0247832_1005829_pt1 | contig 13940 bp, 5 predicted proteins | sample LaCruzMarch2015__10_FD_192407 | JGI IMG/M metagenome (GOLD analysis project Ga0247832, IMG submission 192407) | Freshwater microbial communities from meromictic Lake La Cruz, Castile-La Mancha, Spain - LaCruzMarch2015_4m | ecosystem: Environmental > Aquatic > Freshwater > Lake | place: Spain... | reverse complement strand
CAGTTGTAGTAGTAGTAGTCGTTGATGTTTCTGGTGTATACGTTGTACTAGTATTCCCCCCGCCCCTTCCTCCACCTCCGTCTAAGTCTTCTTCGTCCTTGTTGTTGTTACCATCGTCATACGTTGTTGGCATGTCAATGAGAAGTGTTACCGCTTCTTTGTACTCTTCATTCGTCTTTGATAATATTGCATCTTCTGGTAACTCCTCCTCCTCCTCCTCCTCCTTCTTACACTCTTCTTTAGTAGTAGTAGTAGAAGAGGTAGCACCGGCTGTGATACTTAATATAATCGTCCAAACCAGGCCACAAACGATTAATATGGGTATTTGTAAATTAGTACTTTCGTCGACGAATGCGAATGTGACGAATTGGATGGGTATCCAAAATAATAAATTGCGTTTCATTAACGGTATGAATGTGCACTTGATACGATGTATAGTTTGCGAGAGCGATAAACCTTGAACGAAGGATGTAACTATGTAGAATGTCGGATAATAGATTATTGGTATGATCAATAGTTGACTGAATAATGTTTGTTCGAATGATGCCAATATATGTAGTAAATATGATGTTGCTTGAGTACTACTATCGATGGAGGAGGTGGATGGTGGAAATGATGGAAGTGCGAGTACGGTCGACGATAGCAGCGCTAGACTGAATTTTCCATTGCATATTTTCATCATGGGGGGGTAGGTAACTTGTTGGACGGCACGGTAGCATCCGTCGAATGTCGCGAATGATATAGCACGTTTGACATTATACTCGAAGGGTTGTGGTCCACCGTCTTCTTCCGTTATTGTAGTAGTAGTAGTACGCGATGATGAATATTGTGCAAGCGCATCCCCAACAATGGCTAGTACAATCCCAGTGAGGACCTTGGTTTTTAGTGGCTCTGTTAGTAGATGCTGTTTGTATATGGATAGCGCTTCTTGGAACAGGTTTGCAGAATCAGCAGCAGCAGCAAGGATACCGGAGGAGGAGAAACATGGATCATTAATCAAAGAAAGCCGAGTGCTGGTGGAGATGATCAATCGGTGTCTTCTTCTTGGCTGTATCAGTGATGATGACGATGATGATTGGGATCGGAGAATACCTTGCGAGTACTGTGGATAATGATTACTACTGCTGCGGCTCCCTTGCAAGTGGGATACCGGCGTGCCGAAAGCATCTGACGATAAAAATAATGTCGTTGCAATGACGAGAATGCGCAATAGTAACATCATCCCTGATGATGATGGCAGAATACTACTAGCAGCACTAGCACTTGCTGTCCTCATTGCTGCAAATGTGACCATCTTGTCATCATGCGAGGAAGAAGCGTTGACGAGTACATTTGAAGTGAAAGTGCAAGTTTAAAAACGGGCAATATTGAAAATTGAATGCAATTAGTCCTTGCAGAGGTCAATGTAAACGAATCAACATCTGGAATCAAATTTACATCCACTTTCTTATCATCGTCGTCTCTTGCCATTCGTACGGTGGAAAATGACAACCTTGCTGCTTTGACTTGAGGTGTGACGAGCATTCCATTCATCCTTCCATTCGAATAGTAATTGACTCTTGTTCCACCGCTAGTAGGCATAAAGGCATCACAGCAGGTTAGTAGAAGACAGCATACGATAGTACAGCAAGGAAACAACATTTCAACGGACTTACTTAGACTACTAAAATATAACATTACATAACATTACCTGTCCTACTGAATGCTTCTTCTCCACAGGCTTGGAATCTTCCGACTTACGTGTTGCGAGGCTATTCATCCAATGTCATGGGTACATTCTCTGTCACAATGCTCAGCCTAGCAATCTTATTATAGACTTTTATTGAGCGAGAGAGCGAGTAATGATCATTGCGCATGTAGTTAAAGTTTCAAGGTATAATTGAATCGTTTATTTGTAGGATCACTAAGATGTAACAACAAAACCTCGCACTAGTTTAAATGGCCTAAATCTCTACCTTGTCGTAAACCAAACTTAAAATGTTGGCCCAACCGATAAGGTGAGGGGTAAAATATGTGATGACTGCGCTTTTCGCTGATTTTGAGTACTCGTTCAAACACCACACATAATTGGCAGCCACCTGTCTACTGCCTTCATTTCAGGCATTTGATTTGTTACAATTTAAATAGCCTTATTTCCCTGACTTCTTCAGTGTGTCAAAGTGTCTCGCAATTGCTGCAAGCTTTTTAATAACAAGTTGATCTCCCTGGAGCGTAGCATTCTTGTCATCAAGGTAACACAGAAGTGAATCGCCCCCCAAGGCGATACGAACGATAGCATGAGTCTCACTAACGTCAACTGGCTGTCCAATATAGGTAGGCTTACAAAGAACCTCCTTCTCCTCAATTGTGGCATCCTTAACCAGCAATGCAACGTCCATGCTCATCCATCGGTACAAATCTCTCAACTCACTCATGCTTAACCAACCCCGTTGCGACCCATTCTTGACAACTCGGATACTAACGATACTACGTTCAATACACCATGCATCTAACATATCTTCGTTCTTGACCATAGATGAAACATGTCCAGCCCATTCATTTACCGCCTCGGTTCGGACATGGTCAGGAACATGACCGAGTGCTTCCATACCAGCCAACCCTGCCTCCCATCGCAAAACTAAACCAAGATTGTTAAATCCATCATTTGGTAGATATGTCTTCCAATGTTCCATACAGCTCGGTAGCTCTGTTGATGTCATGAACCCACCAAGACCATCAATGCTAAACATATTCTTGCTATTGGCTGGTACAGGCGCATACCGTATCTTATTTGCAATACGAGGTGGGATAATTACGGCTCCACAGAATGGAGGTGCTTGGTAGAATTTACTTGCCGTGAACAAGACCAATGAATCTTGATCAAGCCAGTCGTGTATTTCATCACGAGTGAATCTACCCTGACATGCATCAACTACACCCAGACTCTTGGTTCCGGCGTCTATACTACCGGGCATCTTAGTATCACGTAGACCAGTCTTCCCACCAAAGACGCCATGTACAATGGGGAATACTCCTTTCGATAATGAATTGATAATAAAGTTATCCATCTCTTCACTGGCATTGATGGCTTTGCCACATCGTTCACGAGCAACAATCTCAACACACTCCACACCCTCGAAACCGTCCAATGTTGCTTCTTGGTGTTCTTTAGATATACGACCAATCAATGGTACATGTGTGGAAAAGTATTTGCCACAAGCAGCAGGTGCAGATCCAGCACCAATTTCTCTGTTGTGTGTGTATGTATGGAAGATAATGATCGACATATGTGATTGGTTAATCTCATTAAAGTGTAAGATGCCAAAAAGCAAACATACACACAGTTACGTACCTCACTTGAACTACTCCGTTAGATATGGGCATATTACCATGAAATGCACGTGCAATAGCAATAGGGATATATTCAGCATCTGAACCAGAAGGACAGAAAATAATTTCAGCACCGTCAGGTAAATCCAGTATCTGAAATAATCGTGCTCTTTGATTCTCAATTATTGGTCCAAGACTCTGTTGTAATACAGAATCATCCAAGCTTGGTAATGTTGCAAATAACTTCTTCGCGGCCTGATATCCTCGCATCGTTGGTGGATTACCCGTACAGCTACCACGGAAAACATGTTCGGGATTGATAGGCTGAGGACGGATATGATACTTATTTGCACCCGTTTCCAGTATTAGTGACCGATCATCACCGCCACATGTCAAACATGCCTCGAATGTATCATATCCTGCATCTATCGCGGCAGTGTATGGTTCTTCGTCAAGTTCATACATTGGCATAGTAGCAACTCCTCGACGAGAACCTGCTGCTGTTGCTGTTGTGGTAGAGAATGCCCGTGCTTGTTGTAACGAATGCGACAAGAGATTCACATTCTTCAATCCTTCACGTGTATACATATCACTCTTCCATTCAGCACCCATGGCCCGGCCACCGCCCTCCCATAACTTAACAGTGTGTTCCATTCCATGATAATACTCGTCAAATATACGTCGGTAGTACAATTCCTCTTTCGTTTGGGGTGTATCAATGGGGTACAATATTGCTGCCTCAGCCATTTCAGCATCAGAGACTAAACTTGACACACGTCGTTGTAATATGGATACCCAATCTTCACCCACACCCTCACATTGCATAGCCTTGGCACGCCATAGTATAGGTTTGGGTATACTATTACCATTTGCATTCGGTCCTTGGAATAGTTGACGTAAAAATGTCTTCTCTCTGCCAGGTGTATTAGTAATGACCGACTCACGATTTACCATTTTACACTTAGGGTCTAAGCTCATTACCAATCGAGTGAATTCAGTGTCTAGAAAGGGTACACGTGCCTCAAGTCCATGTGCCATCGTCATACGATCAGTACGATGCAAATTCACATTCCCAAGCATGGTATATAACCGTCGTAATTCATTCTGTACCTGTATGGGCGTCGACGCATCTTGAAAGTATAAATATCCAGCAAACAATTCATCTGCACCTTCACCAGTAATTACCATTCGTACATCCTGTGCGGCACGTTCGGCTAATAGCCAATTAGGTATACTCGATCGTATCAATTCGGCCTCATATGTTTCCATATGATATATAATCTTGGGTATCAAGTCGAATACCTCATCGGGTGTAAATAATCGTACATGATGATCGACATGACGTGGACCGCCCAACGCTGCAACCATGGCACGTGCTGCCATGACATCAGGTGAGTTCTCCATCCCAACTGTATATGTCGGTATAGGCCTATCATCACCACCACCATTGGCAGCACGTTCAGCTTGCCAGAGTGGTAATAAGACATGTGAAACAATACATGAATCGACACCTCCCGATAAAAAGAATCCATACTCCACATCTGCCATCATACGTTTTTGTACAGCCTTTGTAAATGCTGCACGTATTTCATCCTCTGTCACTTGATGATTTGTAGTAGTGCTAGTGCTGTCCCATGGTGCATAATTGTCATTACGTAACCATTCAGGATTATAGTAGCAAACTAATCCATCATCATCACTCTCCATTATCATCTTCATCTTGTTGGTAGCAGTAGGAGTAGTAGAGTTACTCCAGTAATGTCCAGGAGGTAAGGCAACAATAGTACTAGACTTCACATGTCCGACCAATGCTTTTAATTCCGATGCAAATACATATGCTGCACCACTTCCACCACCATCATTGGTAGTAGATGTGCGTCCATAGTATAATGGTTTAATCCCCACTGGATCTCTAGCCGCAAACACCTGCACTCCTCGCTTACCGCTGGCACCATTACCGGAGTCTCGTTCGGCAAAGATTACAAATGCAAACATACCATCTAATAACTTGACAGTCTTTTCGCCACCATAATAGGCGAACAAATGTGCAATGACCTCACAATCACTATTGGATATGCGATTGGTACCATCCCATCCATCGGATAGTAATCGGTCGTATAATTGCGCATGGTTGTATATTTCGCCATTGGCAACTAAATGTACGTTCATCGTACTGCCGTCATCATCTCGTTGGGTCGTGGTAATGGATAGGTTAAATGGCATATCTGCCAAGCGACTCGATGGGTCAACGATTGCCAATCGCGTATGACCCATGGCCCATCGCGCCGCCGCGTTCCCACCATAGTTATTACGACCGTGACCGTTGCCGATGGTGCCCCGAGAGACACAACTTCCATCCGGACCACGATGGCTTAATATCGATGTGGCGTTTTGTAATACTACCTCGTCCGTTAGTATCGGAATCGCCGCAGTCGGCAGTCGTGAGGAGGAGGAGGAGGGCGGGCTCCATACATCATCAATGGCAGCGACCAAGCCGCACATCCCTCGTCGTCTTGGATCTGTCGACGACGATACAGCCAACGAAGGAGCAGAGGCGGCGCGAGGAGCTCGGCTTCGGAGCAGTCGACTCCTTGCACGATGCAGCCCGGCAGAGGAGCGTAGCATCGTTGATTGAGCGTTGTTGGATGTGGATGCCAAGTCGAAGAGTGAGTGATGCGAAACACTCGTGTTTGTTGGAATGGAGAGACTACTATGCTCTCCTAACGAATTAGTGGAGATAATGGCCTAGCTTGTTCATTCACTATCTCAAACGAGATGGCATATCTTGGATCCGTTCCAAGCTACCAGTTGTTGTTAGGTTCATCTATCTGAATTATCGGAGATGTCAGTTCAGTTTCGTTGGTGGTTCAACAAGGTGAATCTCGATGACGTCTCCACTGTGGATGATGAAAAACATTACCCGCATTTTTGGAAGAATAAAGAATCCTGGGGTGAAGGACAGACCTAGGCGGGAGAGCTCTGTGTGTGATGAAAAGAACCCAAGACCTCGCTCGAGCTAGCCGGCTGCGCGCTGTCGCTGGCCCCGAAACTTGCAATGGCACCTGTGTGGCACGCGGAGAAGAGTAGTCTGACGCTGTCAAATGTATCACAGTCGTCTCGAAAAGAATGAAGGCAAAGAAGAAGAAGCAATCATCGCCGCAGGAAGGAAAATCCCAAAGTTGTATTGATGACAGTAAAAAGTAAAAGAATACGAATTAAATGTAATTTCAACGGATGTACCAATCAAGCTCAGAAGGGAGGAGTGTGCATCACACACGGCGCTAAGAAGCCGCGATGCAGTCACGCTGGGTGTACCAATCAAGCCGTGAAGGGGGGAGTATGTGTCACACATGGCGCTCAGAAGAAGCAATGCAGCGTTGAAGGATGTACGAAGCAAGTTAAAAAGGGAGGAGTTTGTGTCACACATGGCGCAAAGGTGGGGAGTAAACGATGCAACTTCAAGGGGTGTACCTCATATTCCCGGGGGGAAGAAGGAGTCTGTTACAGACATCGCTCAAAAAGTATCAATGCGATTAACAACCCAGCGCAAGAGGCAAACGCTGTTCCTCCTTCTGTTTCACTACCACATCAAGCAGTTGATTATGAAGAGGAGGAAGAGCTTAATTCTTGGATTTGGGGATCTAGTCGAATGCCAAGAAAGCTTGATTAATCAAATAATGACATTTAGGCTTAGGTGTGTTGCAGGTTCTGGGCAGATCACCCAATAGTGCATACATTTTCTTAGTGTGGTGTCATGTCATGACATCTTCCAAATTGATAATGCTGTGATAAAGGTAGTTGGTATTGAATTCATAATATAAATGAATTTTATGCTAATGTCACCAATTTTGTTTTGTTGAACTTGTGATACAGCCCAGCGGAATGGAGCATCATGATTGATTGAGCGTTGGTTGCTATCTCTACAGCTAAAGAGGATTCCCACCACACCACGGAGCACGACTACTTAACAACTTGGTTTGACAGACTACTATGCTCTCCTAACGAGTAAGATTTCGAGCTTCAGTCAACCTCTATGAGATGGCATATCCTTCTTGGATCTGCCGCAGCTAAAATCGATTTTTTGTATAATCGATTTTATGTACATATAATCGATTTTACATGAAAGTGAGGGTCCATAAAATCGATTATATGAGCTCTCCGCCTACCATACGTGCGGGGATTGATATAATCGATATTCTGGGATGAGATTTGATGTATAATCGATTATATGATTTCTGTGATATTTAGTATAATCGATTTTACATATGTATAATCGATTAATTGGTACAATAGGAATAGTTAAGGTGATATAATCGATTTTACATAAACAAAGATAGGGTAAAATCGATTATACATGAAGGTATAATCGATTTTACATAACAAACAAAACCCATATTATCGTTATAACGGGAACAAAACCAGTTTAATCGATTATATGCAGGACAGACTGTAGTCGATATTACAGGTCATAAAATCGACATTAACCAGCTAAAATCGACTATTGATATAATCGATTTTAGTGCCACAGCTAAAATCGATTATACCATAAAGTCGATTTTAGCTGCGACAGATCCGCATCTATGGTTCATCTCATCGAATTTATGGCCAGTCTCAACATTGTTTATGCAATACAACTTTGCTATTCAGAATATCAACTACTTTGGTTAGAGGATAGATTATATACATACATTCTTTGCTTTGGTCGACTAAGACTAGATTGATATCCGTAAAAATTCGTTCATAGAGCAAAGATCCTATTATCCCCAAATTGTCCTGAGTCATCGCATCTTTCATTCACTTCATCTCGTTCTTCTTTTTTAGACCAGAATAAAGAAAATTTTGTTAACCAGCTGCCTTCACCACTGCTATGCTCGGACGCTGTTAAATATGAAGCATTAGTGCTAGTGTCATCACTTTCACATTCATATTTTTTCTCTCTTACATCATCCCGGGACCGTTTAGGGTAAGATCTGTCAATAGTAGTTACAGGGAAACTTTCCCAGCTCTTCATAGACTTCTTAGACTTTTTCGGGTAATAAGTTACAGAGGGTGGTAGCCGTGGCCCACGCTCCTGTATTTCAATCGATTCGACTTGCTGTAGATGAGTTGATTCAAATGATTGCTGTCCTACAGTACTGTCAGCACCAATAATCTTCAATACTGCCCTCATCTTTTCCAACTCGGCTGCTTGGGCGTTGATCGTTTGCTCCGCTTCCTCCTTGGTTTGTTGAGCTAAACTCTTCAACGTATCACATTTCACTCTTGCCACTTGTGCTAACACCTTACACTTGGATTTCAAGTCATCGATACGCTTTTTGTAAGCCATTGATTCCTTGGAATACTCATCTTTTGTTATCATCAATTGCTCTGCATAGGCCTTGCTTACTGCCTCTAGTACCTTATTTTCCTGTTGGGACTCATCTTCAATTTTCTTCAATTCTTCCGCATAAGTAGTACGTTGCTGTTCCAACTCTACTTCTCTAGCCTTTGACGCTGTAATATCTGCCTTCAACTTCGAAAGCTCTAGAGTGAGAGTTGTATTAAGCTGGTTCTGTTCCTCCAGCTTGGCCTGTACTGCATTAAACTCATCAATTTGAGAATCAAGTGATGGATTTACATTGAGCTCTATCTCTCTGGCCTTCGAATCTGCAATGTAAGACTTCAGCTTGGAGAGTTCGTGGGCTAGTTTCGAGTTTAGATGGTTTTGTTCCTCCAGCTTAGCCTGTATCTCATTAAGTTCATCCGTTTGAGAAGTTATCGACAAACACGCCATTGAAGAAGTCATTGTGTCAGGCCAAATTGAATCAGAATCGGACTTAATCAATGTCGCGGGGCCGCACAGTTTATCTAGATCTGATATACTCTTTGCAGTGGTGCTGATATAATTTTCAATCTTATCCTTGATGTCAAGAAAGCTGCGTGTCCATGATTCATCATTTCTCTCAGTAAAGATCATGTTAGATAGCTCATCAATTTCTACACTCTTTGCCTGTTTCTCTTCTTTATCATACACTTGATCAGATGCGAAAGAGCCACTGAAATCCATTGATAGCATCGCGGGCCTTGACATTTCACGCTTATTTTCCTTCAAATCTGTAGATGATACAGCATCTTCCATCACAATGTCAATAACTTCTATCAACTTAAGATTCTTCAGCAAATTGTCCTCCCGACCTTTGTAATGAGTAAGCATCTCATCCACACTCTTCGGAAGACTCAGTTCCTTGAAAAGACTTGTTATTTCGGCGATGGTAGCCACATTTGGAACTGCCTTAGATATATCATCTTCTGCCTGATTAGCTTTCATCTTCTTGAGATTTGTCAACAGTTCCTCCTCCCGACCTCTGTATTTTTCCAGCATCTTGTCAGCGCTCTTCGGTAGACTCAGTTCTGTGATCAGACTTGTTATCTCAGCGGTAGCAGTCAAGTGAAGATTCTTCAGCAAATTGTCCTCCCGACCTTTATATTCAGACAATATCTTGTCACCACTCTTCGGAAGACTTAGTTCCTCAATAAGGCTTAATATTTCGGCAATAGTAGCATCATTCTCACCCGCATTAGGTTTATCATCTTCCGCGTGATTAGCTTTCATTTTCTTGAGATTTGTCAACAGGTCCTCCTCCCGACCTTTGTACTTTTCCAGCATCTTGTCGGCACTTTTGGATAGACTGAGAACTTTGACTAGACTTGTAATCTCAGCAATGGTAGCTGTTTTATCTTCTTTGACGGTCTCTTCAGAGACTCTGACTTCTGTAACTTTCGAATCGCTCAAAAGAGCAGTGCCTGTCACCTTACTTTTAGACGGATTTTTGATGAGGCCTACACTCATAAACAGCTTCTTCATGGAATTGCTCTTGATCCTTCGAGCTTTCGGCGCTGCAGGCTTGGGCTTTTCAATCTTACTTTCCTGACGATTCGTAGGTGACACAACACCTTCCACGACGACGTCCTTGACAGGCGTGACTTGTGACTGCACATTATCATGACCACTATCTGCGACTTGCTGTTTGTCTTTTATCAACTTCAAATTCTTCAACAAATTGTCCTCCCGACCCTTGTGCTCAGTCAACATCTCGTCACCACTCTTCGGAAGACTCAGTTCCTTGATAAGACTTGTTATTTCGGCGATGGTAGCCACATTTGGAACTGCCTTAGATGTGTCAGCATCTATCTGATTAGCTTTCATCTTCTTGAGATTCATCAAGAGACCTCCCTCCCGTCCTTTGTATTTTTTCAGCATCTTGTCAGCGCTTTTGGGTAGGCTAAGTTCTGTGGTCAGACTTGTTATCTCAGCGGTAGCAGTCAACTTCAGATTCTTCAGCAAATCGTCCTCCCGACCTTCATATTCAGACAATATCTTGTCACCACTCTTTGGAAGACTTAATACTTCATTCAGACTTGTTATCTCGGCAATAATCGCCTCACTTTCATCTGCCCTAGCTTTGTTGGTACTTGTATGCTTCGTTTTCATCTTCCTGAGATTCGCCAACAGTCCCCCCTCCCGACCTTTGTACTTTTCTGGCATCTTGTCAGCACTTTTGGGCAGACTAAGAACTTTGACAGGACTTGTAATCTCATCAATATCGGCCAAAGAATCTTTAATATCACCCTTGTCAGAGCCTTGTTCCAACATTTCCTTGGAGTCAATATCCGCTGTGATATTAGTGATTGCTTTATCATCATCCCCTATGAGGCCACTGCTCTTTTGCAGCTTCTTAATTGATGAGAGGCTCTTCAAACGCCGACGTTTAACGGCAGTTGTATTCTGTCTTCCTTGCTCGCCGCTTTGAATAGTTGACGTAGACAAAGCTGCACTATCCTCCACATTGACGGCGGGCTCGACTGGATTGCATGCTGGAGAGCCAACGTACACTTCGTCAAACCCTATTATAGCCTCTTTCGTAGTACTTATGTCCTCCGCATCAATAATGGGGATGGTTGTAACCAAATCGGATGCTAGTATTTCAATGTTGCCATCATCATTCTCCTTAGTACTGATATTACCAGCCAATCCAGTCAAAGATTCGTTAAAGAACTTGCTTAGGACGCCGACGGCGTTGGTTGCATCGATCATAAAGCCTGAAATACTTTGTTCGACACAAATATTGACTGGACTGGCAGACTCGTTGATCTCAGCCGTCGTCGATTCGCGTGATGGAGACTCCTCATCTAATTTGGCAGTCTCAATGATGATACTCTCTTCCACAATTGGGGTTTCATCTTCAACTGTCTCGAACTCACTTGAATTCTTTAAGCCGATCATGTGGGGTGTGTCGTACTTCACTTCTTCGTCAACGGGACCGGTAACCATCTTGGTTGGAATGACAATTAACTCCTCGTCCTTATTTGCAGATGATGTTAGCTTAACTACATTGAATTGTCCTTTCATTTTCGCATTTAATCTCTCTATCGCGTCATCAATTAATTTGAGCTCGATGCAACAATTTAAAGGATAGTCTTGTTGCTCGTCGTCAACAATAATCTCTTTCACACCCGTCCTCTTCGCAGCTTTCTCCATCGCATGGAGCTTCTTCGCTGCCAGATCAGTATGTGGCACTACCATAGCTGGTGTCTCGGTTAGCTCCTTGGTTTCATCTTTACTGATCATGTCACAAGGATCATCCAGCCGTTCATTGGCACTTTCTACGAATTCATTCTGTTCATTTACAGTCTCCTGAGCATGAGGAAATACGGTAGCAGCGATAGACCGTCCTTCAATGTTCTGGCCTGAAATGCCATCAACAACGTACTTTACGGCATCACCCACAACAGCTCCAAGTATGGTGGCCCCTGCAGTGATGCCCAAGGCAATGTCATCCAAGTTGCATACTGATTTATCTTTGATTGCATCAATTTCATTTGATTCATCCATCACAGTTTCCATAGCAGTGTACTCATCCTCCACTGATAATAATTTATCTTTGATTGTATCATTCACTCCATCCATCACAGTAGGCATAGCAGTGTTCTTCTCTGTCACTACCTTTGATTCATCTTCCACCACTGCTGGTAATGATTTTTCTTCAATATTATTAATTAATTGAAATATAGCTTCAGTGTCATCACGGCACTCTTCTTCACGATTCTCATCCTCCTCTGCCTGCTCAATTAAAGCAATCGCTGCAAGAACCTTGGGATTATCAGTCTTGATAGAGTCAACGAGTTCGGTACTGCTGATAAAGTCCTTCTCTTTGTTGATATTCTTTGATTCATTCTTGGATTGTGCTTTCGTCGTCGTCGTTCGTACGCTTTTGTATTTCTTCATACCAAACAATCCCTTGGATGATGTTGGGATTGACTTACGTATGCTTGATAATGCAGGAACAGAGATGGGATCATTCTTCACCAAGGATTTGATACTACCAAATTGCAACTTCTTCATAGACAAACTTTTAGTCCGAGGTGGATTCATTGGCTGGGATGTTTCCGACGATGTAGTAGGGAGCATAGATGCATCTAGTTCAATTGTATTATAACTTACAGTGGATGATACAATGCCCAACGGTACTTCGGGTACGACGGGCTCGGATATTACATCCTTTAGCGTAGCCTCCTCGGGGGATGATGATGCAGTGATTTTCGTCTCAACTACAGTGTCGTCAGCGATGGGTGCGTTGGGCTGTTCGGATACAGTAACCTTTATTGGTGTAGCATCATCAGGAGATACTACTTCCTTGGAAGTCGACTCCGTGGCAGTGACAGCAGCAGTAGTTTCGTCTTGTAAGGATACCATCGGTATTGCTTCTTCCATAGGCGGAGATTCCATCATCACCATTGATGATTCATCCATGGTTGATGACTTTGTATCAAAGACAGTAGTACTTCCATCTTGTAATACTATCGGTGACAACACCATCAACTCCGTTGATGTTTCATGCTTATCATCGTTGTTGTTAGTAGTAGCATCCAACTTTTGTGTACCACGAATTGTGAATAACTCAGCTGAATCTTGGGCTGCAGTAGCAAGTACCTCTTCAACCTTTGTTTCAAATCGTTCATCATACGATGGTGTGGGATATAATGATGCCTTCTCGGTACTTACTGATATAGTTGAGTCAGTTGCTGTCAAGCTTGGACAGTCTTCCGTTACTACAGAGACAATATTATCATCATTGATTACGCTATCATCTATAGCGGCAACGTCAGCATTAGCAGCAGTAGGAGGTGGTGTAAGTGCTGATTCATCGGTTAGCACTGTTGGAAAAGCTTCATCAGTCGGATGTTCATTTGAAATTGAAGATGATATCTTCTCTGGCGTAGCCTCAAGCAGCATGGCCTCAAACATTACTGATAGATGTGCATTACTTTCATTCGTCTCGATTTCTATCATTTCGTCACCACTCCGTGTGGGTGTTTGTAGCAAGCTATTACTCTCACTTGACGTAGTACTTATCGGCACTGCGGCCGAAGCAGCAGCATCATCTTCATATGTCGACGATCGACTTGAGCTGAGCTCATGGTGGCAGTCAGATGTAATAGCTAACACTTCTCGTAGGACCTTTGAGTCTATTGACTCTTCTGTCATGATTGACAATACTGATTCATTATCAACGTTGTTGTTGTTGTTGTTGTTGTTGTTGTTGTTGTTGTTGTTGTTGTTGTTGTTCAACATCATTAATTTATATTTGTTT
>Ga0247832_1005818_pt1 | contig 13970 bp, 8 predicted proteins | sample LaCruzMarch2015__10_FD_192407 | JGI IMG/M metagenome (GOLD analysis project Ga0247832, IMG submission 192407) | Freshwater microbial communities from meromictic Lake La Cruz, Castile-La Mancha, Spain - LaCruzMarch2015_4m | ecosystem: Environmental > Aquatic > Freshwater > Lake | place: Spain... | reverse complement strand
TTTTCCTTTTAGTGAGGTAATGGAATAGTGCAGGCTTTCTTTTGGTGAGGTGTTAGAAAAGTGGCAATGAGGTGAGGTGCTGGGTGGGATTTGAGTTTCAGTGCGGTCCCGGGGGGCATTTTTGCATTTGTGAAGTGTTTGGACAGTTTTCCCTTTTACTATTGCCACATATACTATATTTATGTAGAAGGCACAAGCTGAGTATGTATGATGATGTTGTAGAGTCGAGGGAAGATGATGAGGTAACGACTAACGACGCTTGCTCTATTTTGTCATGCTTCCGTCTTCAACAACAATATCATCATAAATGTTGGCCACGCGGATACGCGGTACGATGGCAGTGATGAAGCCGGAATTCTGGTCCTTGTCGCCATCAATTGGTGTTCTGGCAGGCATCGGATGCGTGTCTAGAAATTTGGCAGAATATCCACAACACCTAGCGACGGCAGAGTCAACCTTGGCACGGGAGATATTCTTGTCGGTGGGGGGGAAACTAAAAGCAACAACGACACAGTCCAAACCCGGGTGTCATATTAACGCAATGTCATGGGGATCAATGATAGGTCTTGCTATGTCAAATGCCGTGGATCCAAATGAGATAAAAACTGTGCTTGTCGATCACCACCAAATCCCAATTAGACCCAGTCGTTCGGATAAGTCACGGTCGTATAGCTACCCTCCTCCAAGCTTTGGACGATATTCTCGTGTCGTTGGTCTTATCAACGACGTAATTTATAGTAACCATCGATTGGGCACGACATTGATATCACACTTCACATGGGAGAAAATACAATCCAAGGAGAGTTGTTTGCAGTACCTGTTACAGCTACATTCACGAGCTCCGCAGCCGGTGCTTAGACCTGAGGCCCAGTATCCAGAGTGGCAAAAGTCCTGGCTAGAGGAAGCATTCACAGAAGAACAGCTTACAGATGAAACCATGGTCGAGGCCGCTGCGTTGAGGTTGTTAGAAGAAGGCACGGATTGCACTTCATGGGCTTCAGACTTTGAGCTCGTTGCTGCTAGTTTGAGCATGGTTCATGCATATCGTTCTCCTATACAAGTGGAGAAGTTTCAATATGCTGGGGGCAAGGAAGTCCCAGATTGTGTTGAAGTTTGTGTTCGTGAAATACTAGAAATGTTATTGTTTCAGCGTCATAGAGGATTCTTTGATATCTCTCTCTTACCCAGTACCTGTCACCCTGCTTTGGTGAATTTCTTTACTTCATACAATGACAAGCTTAATATTGGTATCCTTGATGATGTTGATCGAATAGAATTATGTAGAGATTGGTTCAACTTATGCCAGAATTTGCCAGGAGGGGAAATTGCAATCAATTCAACCTCCTCGCGTAGTGATCAGCCGTTTGAGTATGTACGCAGGGCTCCTAGCGGTGAATTATATGAGCTAAAGCCCACAATGGCGACCATGGCTCGGACTCTTCAGCAACTTTTATTGGGTAGCAAATGCGGCGTTGGACATTGGAAGTCTTTGGAAGACTTTGCCAAATTTTGGAACGTTTCTCACCCCCATCTTCATATCGCATTGTCTGAGAAGAGAGTCGTTGAGAGAAGTGCATTTAGCGAAGGAGTCAAACATCTAGAGATTGCTTCTTTATACCAGGATGCATCTGGTCTAGGGATGAATATTGAGCTGAATCCTTCACACAACATTGCGACATGCCGACACCATCAACGAAAACCGACTTGGGCATCTGAAGGTGCGGAAGTACACACAAGACACTTACAAAGATCGCTCAATGGCAGCTATAGACGTAGTCCAAAAGATGATGCACTCGCTTTGTTATGGCCGACACTTCTGGGCGATGCTCGACTAGAAGCAATTGCAACTGGCATGCATCATACGGCAAATCCTAGACAAGTTGTGGAGGCAATCGTAGCTGCAGATTATCAACCTCGACAAATAGCAAACGACCTGTCTGGTTTTATTGTTGCACAACCAACTCTCCGCGAGGCAGCTTTAGAGCAGTCTGCTTTGGAAAGAAAAGTTATGCACGCCATTGAATTAGCAGCGAAGCACACCTCCAATTCTCCCAGCTGTCATGATGAAGACGAACGCATGACAATGGAAATGGCCAGCAACTGTTTATCTTGGTTGCTTTGCTGCAACGCATCAAAAGATATAAGCACTTGGGAACTGGCAAGGAGGATGAAGTCTTTAACACCCGAGATACTGCAGAGTGGTGGTAGTCTTGAAGTATCAATGTCTCAGCGGAACAATGACGGTGACCTACTTGCCAACATGGTTGGTTATGCATCAGGGTCTAAACCAATAGTGGTAGAGTCTTTCCGTGGCTTAGGGGCCGTGCAGATGCTGAAGATGGCTCGCTTTTTGTGGGACTGCAGTCGAGATGGAAAATAAAGGACTGTATATCAGGCAATGTCTAATAGAGTTTAACATAGCTAGAAATGATTACCATAGCATAGTACATATCTACGCCACGGTTTGAAGGTATTCCTGCAAACTTTCCATATTACTTGCCTCTCGTAGCTTCTTCAAACACGCATGCTGCAACAACCGTGCTGTTTCTTTATTAATCCCCATCCGTTCGGAACATTCCTTCAATGTATATTCTTTTCCATCATCGAATCCATACCGTAATCTCATTAGTGTTCGCTCCTTCTTGGTAAGGTTCTTTACTAGTCCGGATACGACGTCAGCCTTCAACTGTGCCTCCTCGGCAAGATCGGCATCTGTGCCCATTTCGACACGATTACGTAATGTCTCATCACGGCCACCACTTGCATGTCCTGATCGGGTGGATGTGGCATATTGATAGTCAAGACTGAGGACGTTGGTCACGCATGCCATTCGACGCAAATGTCGTTCAACGGATTTGGGGTCCATGTCTAGTCGAGTCGCCAATTCGGACGCTGCCGATGCATTAGGCAGTCGACTAGTCACGCCCTTATCCCCGTCCTCCATTGACATATCCACCCATGCTCGTCGGACCTTATTCATTATTACCTTCTCTCTACTGGGTAAAGCAATAACCTCATCTAATGAATTCGTATTTGACAGTACGCCTTTAATCCATATAGTAGCATAGGTACTGAACCGTAATCCACGCTCGGGATCAAATAATTCAGCAGCACGGATTAGACCGAGACTCCCCTCCTGTATTAGTTCTTCGATGGGTATACCACGATAATCAGCCTTACGTGCGTATGATGACCGGACCACGGCACGTACCAGACCGATATTCCGTCCGACTAATTCTCTTTTAGCAGAGCGGTAGTCAGATAGTAATGTATTCAATTCGTCGGGTGTAATTCCAGCAAGATGAGCCCATTCCGTATTAGAAAGTGGTGTATTGCTATTATTATTAGAATGGTGAGTAGATTCATATTCTGAACGGAGTTTATGTACACGTGTACCAGATTGGATAGTCCTGGCAAGTGCATACTCCTCTTCTTGAGTGAGAAGAGGCATACGTCCTTCCTGAAGTGAAATCGATGATGAGGAGGATAATTTTGTCTTCTTTCGACGGACAACACAAGCAGGAGGAGGAGTTTGTTTGACAAATTCGACAAATGATGCAGCAGTAGCAGTGGCAGGAGAAGATGATGACGCTACGACCTGGTGCACTTCCCGTTCTCTACGTCTATTTGCTGCCTCTATTCGTAATGCCTCTTCTAATTCCCCACCCCGTTGAGCATTATCATCTATCATTATCCCCCCATAATTTACGGAATCATCCCGCATCATCATCACTGATGATGATGATGATGATGACGACGAGGTCGTTCCTGTCGTCGCACTGTGATCTTCTATTGCTACAGCAAATTTACTATCAATTTCTTCCACAAGTTCCTTCGACGAAGGTGTTGGATCCCGACGTCGGAAGAATAATGCCGACTCAAGCGAGGATGCAAAGTCATCGTCAAATAAAGCCGTGGAGAGAGTGTGGGCATCGCGGGCCGTCGTTATTTTCTTCCTTCTCTTTGTCGTCGTCTTTTGTCCACTACCAGCAGCAGCGCCTCCCCCCTCGCTTCGCACTACCCTCGTCGTCCGCCTCGACGAGCTAGAGCGAGATGAAGGAATTGTCGTCGCCTTCGTCGTTGCGGCAGCACCATTGGGCGGGATGACTACCATCGAGAAGCTGTCGCAACCCCTCCCCGTGGACAACAATGTTTGGAGGCAACAATAAAAGATTGGGATAGTCAGAGCTCCTCTAAGCAGCAATGAAGAAGGGGAGCGACGACGACGAGGGTAGCGCCGCCACCTCAAAGACGTTGCGAAGGTTGAAAATATCATCGTCGACTCATTACTTTCATCGCCACAGCAACCTCGCGACTGTTCCTTCCTCGCACCCGAATGACGAACCGAACAGTGAGTCATCCGAATGGCTTTCTCGTCGTTACGACAGGACAAAAGAATAGGAAGTTTGTCAGGCTTCGAGCGGGAACCTCATCCAACCCAACAACGCGCACCCCACCCCACGAGTTCGTTCATAGGATTTGAATTCTTGATTGGTTGATTGACGCGTCCAACCACAAAGAGGCTAGTCGTCATTGGGGTAAGGGGGAGGAGAGGGACGCGAAAATGACATCTGAAACATCACCCTTATTCGGGTCATGGAAAGATGATGAATATTTCCCGACACGTGTAGTGGTACGTGATACTAAAGAAGATATTAATATCATGCCATCCGGCTCATCAAAAAGTGAATTTAATCCACGACCTATATATCGTTTGGGGGGGAGTGCGAATGGGAGTGCACGTATGCCACCATCTTCTTCTTCTTCGGCATCATCGGCCAGTTCTAATGCCTCTTCTACAAATGGTAATAGTGGAGGAGGAGGGATACCTAATAATGGAGCAAATAATAATAATACAAGTATGACCAATAATCGTAAACATAGAATGAAGGCACCCTCAATCGGGGCAGGATGGGTAGACTATGTTGCCAATTCCTGGAAGCCTAGCTTTGCCTTACGTCCACCATTACCCCATCCAGGTACAGACCCACACGCACATGATATAGGTACCTACATGCTACCACGACAGGTCCCGATAAAGGTCGAACCAAAGGTATACTTTGCAAATGAACGTACATTACTTGCATGGTTGGAAATTATTACTATGCTGACAGTAACGAGTGGGTATATATTAGTGAATAGTCGGGATGATGATGTACAGAGTCGAATATTTGGTGTAGTTATTTTCCCTGTGAGCATCGCTTTCCTATTTTATTCACTTTGGAATTGTAAGTTCTTTGTTATTGTCATCTTCTCCTTTTAATGAATATATATCTTGTATATTCTCATACCATCTTCTAAACATTTCCCGCACACACATACTACACATTTATTATATATGTAGACATGAGAAGATCATATGCAATTAGAAATCATGAACCAGGTCCCTTCATAGATGTTGTTGGTCCAGTAACAATAACAGCAATATTGATGGCATGCATTGTTGTGCAATTTATTGTCAAGGCGAATGAATTATATCGAATCAATTATATTGACTAATATATCGTGAAAAATCAATTCTCACCGAAGATATGGCACTGGTTGGGGACGTAAGTCCAAAAAAAGGCGAGAGATATACTTCAAAGACCACTCAATTCAGACAAACAAACCATAGTCAAAAAAAAGGATCAAACTGCAATGAATAGAAAATGCTGGGGGGGGAGATTGAAAAATAAAATAGGAAAGATTTTATTCAGAGTTTTCCAATGCTGCGATCATTTTACTTACAACCAATCGCATTATGGTGTCGCAACCACGCCCTCCACAACTTACAGAATATTTAAGTATTGCGAAATGTAATTTCTCAAAGTAAAAATGGCTACACAAGATGAAATTGACACACATACAATGGGAAACGATGAAAGTATCTTTATGCAAGATCTCAATGACAGTGTATACACATAAAGTTCTCTACTTAGTTGTTACCACAGTCTACTCTTCGGCGGAGGATATACAGTGTTCAATCGCATCGAACAATATCTTTTCTTCCGCTGTCAGACTATCAAAACTGATTTCCTGGAAAGTAACTGACGTGTTTGAAATTCCGACACTTTCAAGATAATCATGATGAAAGCCATCTCCAACGTATTGACAATCTAGAACAGTATTATTATTCTCCTCGCTTTTGCAAGGAGCATTATCTGCGTCATCGCCTAGACTATCAGAGGGCTGTAAAACTGATTTTGACAACCTCCAGTCAAATCCAATGGCATCCAGTGCTGCAAATGCCTCGACATGATCAATAAAGCTTATCTTCTCGCAATTGCGGGGTGCTATCTCAGTTCTCCAATCAAATCCAATGGCATCCAATGCTGCGATTCCATCGGTTGTTAACTTCATACCCAGTTTGCCCCTTCGAGCGTTTCTAATGTTTGAACACCAATCAAATAGGCTCTTATCATCTCTTTCCTTGACACTAAGATGACCATTTTCCTTTTTATACTCCCTTAATGCATCAACGCGGTCCAGAAATCTTATGGTCTTTTCTCTTGTGCGGGTTGTCTCACTTCTCCAATCAAATCCAATGGCATCTAACGCTTCGATGCGTTCTTGCGTCAACTTCATTGTGCCTTCACCCGATTTGCTTCGGGTGTTTCGAATGTTATAACACCAATTATTCAAACTTTTGTTGGCTTTGAATGTAACGTTGAGATGGCCATGTTTCTCTTTATATTGTCTTAATGCCTCGACACGATCAATAAAACTTATGCTCTTTTCTCTTGTGCGGGACGATTTTTCACTTCTCCAGTCAAATCCAATGGCATCCAGAGCTGCAATGCGTTTTTGTGTTAATTTTCTCTTACACGTCTCAGGATTTCTTCGAGCACTTCTTATGTTTGAACACCAATTATATAGGCTCTTATCTGTCTTCCGACTAACATTGACATGCCCATATTTCTCCTTATACGCTTTCAGATCCTCAAATCGACCATTAAACCTTGTGTAATTTTTCTTATCCAGTTGGTCATTGTTAACGGTCGAATCCGAGTTCGGCTGACTTACTAGAAGGGATAAGCCGTTGGTGGTGACATCCATTGTCCGAGGATCGTTGCCAATAATATTATTACTTGCAAGATGTGGGTTACTCCGAGGAACGTTGACATCCAGCCTCGGTGCCGTCTCTGTCGTCCGATTGGGATTAGACGGATGAAGGCCATTATCTGCTAGGGCCGACAGCGGAATGTAATGGGCAGTAGGCATGCCGAATTCACCAGTTTGTTCCTAGGGGTGTGTTGCGTCGTGGTTGGTGGTGATGCGATGAGCTCGAGCATTATTCTACTACTAACACGAAGAGGATGAATTGGTATCCCTCGCGCGAGGAACAATTATGTGGCGATGACGGTTGGATCTTGGATCCAGTTCACCTGTCTAAAATCTGAAGTAGCACAAGGCACTTCAAGTCTCCATCACTGCTCAAAACATCAGTGAGATTGAGACTTTCGTACTCGTAGGTTGGTACAATGCGCCATTTTCATTTCCAACGGATTCCCATTCTGTGACAATGGTGGACACCCGACCCAGCTCCGCCAACTCAATGGCATCGCCTATTAGCAGTAGCAGCCGCAGCTACCATGGGTTGGAGGGAGGACCATCGACGACGACCTCAACCCCCAACAACAGCAACAGCTCGTCGAGTACCATCCAGGTAGTTGTACGATTACGTCCGATGAACGAGTATGAAACCAAACATGGGACGCTTCCGGTAATTACGGCCAAGACACAAGACGCCACAGTCAGTGTAATCAAAGGCAGGGGTCGGAAACAGATGAAGTCAAGTTATAGCTTTGATAATGTCTTTACGGCATTTAGTACTCAGGAGGAGGTATTTGATGCCACGGTCAAGCCTGTCATTTTGGATGTTATGCGTGGGTTTGAGAGTACCGTGTTCGCGTATGGACAAACGGGGACGGGAAAGACGCATACGAGTGAGTTGCACATAACTATTTTCATGATCTTGCTTGTCATTGTGTTCAGGTCGACGTACCTTATGAAACTTTTTTTTGCGCTCATACTTCGCTCTCTTCAGTGGAGGGGTCATTGACCAGTCCCGAATTTTACGGCATTATCCCCCGCAGTGCCCGGGCCATGTTTGACCACTTGAAGCAACCTCAGTACAAGGAGCAGGTCGTTACATGTTCCTACTTGGAGATATACAACGAAGAGCTGCGTGATTTGTTAGTCGAGGGTAATGGGACGAAGATGGAGATTATGGAGGGGAAAGATGGCACATTTACCAGAGGCCTTACTGAGAAGCGGGTATATAGTGCCGCCGATGTTCTCAGTCTCATGCAGAAGGCACAGCATTCACGTATGATAGGTGAAACGAAGATGAACAAGGCATCATCACGTTCACATTGTCTTTTTACGATCCAAGTTCAGGGTAAAATCTCATTACTTGATGGTGAGGGTGATATGCAATTCAATGGCAAGCTACACATGGTCGACTTGGCTGGGAGTGAATGTGCCAAGAGTGCCGGTAATGATAAGAGCTGCCCCGACGCGGCAGCACGAGAACGAGAACGAATGAATATCAATCGTAGTCTACTAACGTTGGGGAGAGTGATTACAATATTGAAGGAGAAGAGTTTGAATAAGAATACCAATGCACGAGTTCCATACCGTGATTGTAAGCTAACACGAGTCCTTCAGGAGGCTCTTGGTGGTCGATGCAAAACAGTTATCATAGCGACTGTCTCACCCTCCATCACTGCCGTTGAGGAGTCCATTTCTACTTTGAACTACGCACATTCGGCCAATGGTATTGTCAATACTCCTATCTCGTCCTCATTGATCGCGTTTGGCGATAACATCCCCGGCTTCGATGATTCGAAACCCTCTGCTATCACTATTGATAGTTGGCAGGAGATGGAAATGAAGTTGCAGTACATGCAAACACAGGTTGATGAGGCCCAGGCGGCGCTAGCACGGAAGCATATCCAACAGATGGAGTTACAGGATCGTGCCGAGAAATCAGAATCAGAATTGTTAGAGAAAAAACAGAAGCTGTACGATGCCAAGAAGAGAATCACATCACTGGAGAGAGAGGTTGAGTCCGAAACGAGTAAGAGAATACAGATGGAGCAGAAGTTGTTTGAAACACAGGTTCAATTGAAGAAGAAAGAACTGATACTAAAGGCTACGCAAGATACCGAATCATCGCTTACATTTGAGGCGCAGACGCTCATTAGCAAGCTAGAGGATATAGTTCAGGAAAGGAACGACTTGCACAAATTGATTTTAACCCAACGATCGCAAGAGGTTGAACGGAGGAATGTCACGAAACAATTTCACAGTACTGCATTGTCGGTGCTGAACAATATCAATTCTACATTTACCAGCCTTTCTTCTAACATTGAGCTGAGTCAATCGGACGCAATGAAGATATCTAGTCTCAATCACACAGTGGGTCGTAAATCTATCACTGACTCGCAACAATTGATAGCCAACATTGCTAAGAATGTCTCTTGTATCGCAGATTCTATCAAGTCGCAGCTGACAGCAGACGGTGGGATCGTATCCACTCTGGAAGGGAGCTCAAAATCAATAACGCATCTTATTCAGTCCGCGACCACTGATTTCGCAATGGGAGAGACATCTCTTACAGAGTCAAGTGAATTATTGAGACATCGTCTCGACGAATGTACTAAAGAATTGGGCTGTTGTTCTACTGCTATACAGACATCGACGAGTCATGCTTTGCAATCATTCGAATCAAATGTGATTGAGACGAGGAATGTTATTTCGCATCTCGTCATGAGAATGAAGAATTCTTTATCCAGTCTGTCTCAGTCGAAGATTGAAAAGGCCAAGACGTTGGATTCACTCATTGAGCAATGGAAGGAGGAGTCTATTGCATGCACGAACTCATTGCTTGATGGAGCAACGTCGACCTCCAAATCACTCGAGGTGTTTATTGGCAATTTCGAGAAGAGTATGCACCACCATGACAAAATGAAGAATTCGTTGAAGGAACAACAGTCCTTCCTTAATACAACTGGACCGGTATGTGTGCACGCCATGGATCAACAAACTTTGCTTTTGAATGAGCACCGCCTAAGGCTGGCAGCGTCTCACGATGCCCAGGTCAAACTCCAGAACGATGTGATGCAATCGATAATGCTAGGAATGAATGCCCTCGTTTCGTCAGAAATTAAGAAGCTTGCTGACACTCAATTAAATTACTTCCAAGTTTTGGACAAGGATGGCATGGATCTCTCAAGCACGAATGATAGTATCACGCAGTCTGCGAAGCAGGTGATTCAAAATATGCAGTCGACGAATGAGCTCGTATCAGAAAATGCATCCATTGTACACAGTAATGACTTGAAGGCAAATGATACCATGCAATCGACTGTTGCTGTGCTTCACGAAGTGATGTCCCTAGCTAACAACAATAACGTATCAACAAACAGCTTTGTATCGAAAAGTCTTGCTACCGTTGCGGAAATGAAGCAGCTTGATGATCAAAATCTTGAAATCGTAATGGCGGTCGAACGTGACGAGAAGTCCTGTTCTTCGTCATTGATCAATACCATTTTCAAGCCCACAAGTGCCGATTTTAAGAATGTGATGCAGTTGGGTCAAAATGCCATTGCCTACGTAAATGATACCGTAATGACTAATGCGAATAATGATCTTGATGGTATCGCAACCAATCGACAAGACATCACGAATCAAATGAACGACAAGTTTAGAAGTATCAGTGCTCAGATTTCTGAAGTAACGGGGCAAATTCAAACGATTGCCAAAACACAGTATGATATTGCACATACATTGGGGGAGGAGACACTTGCTGCAAGTAATAAGCATTACAACGAAGCTGTTCCATATTACGAGGCGGAATTCGATTCTGGTAAAGAACGTCTAACATCCTTGATGTCTACGTTGGCAGGGAAATCTAGCCGGACAGTATCGGAGGGCCAGGTGCAGAGTTCAATAGTGGCAATGTCTGTGGAAGACTTTGCTCATAATAAAATGCAATGCACCAAGGCTGTCGATCCAGCTCCGACGATGAGCGACTGTACCTTCAATTGCAAATTGTCATCAACACCTGCCGAAGAGATTCTTCTAAGGGGGTTTGATTCTGACGGCGTGCGACCGGAGGAGTCTGAGACTGGCGCAACATTGAAGGACAACTCATCACAGGAAGTGGAAGATGATGATAATGTCAGTAGGACAAGCTCGACTAGCTTCATCACATGCGCAGAACACTCTCTACCTTCCCCTCGTCTCAGATATCGTGACATTAATACAAAGACGAATCGTAGCACATCAGAATTGACGAATAAAACTCAGCATCACAAACGTCATGGTTCAGGAATTCCATCCATGAACACTATCCGAGAAAGGAGTAATAATCTATCCGAGGAGGGACGATCATTATCATCATCGACGTTGTCATCTCGTGGCCGATCAGGATCTCCATCGAATCATCACAAACGTTTACCATCACCGTCTGCCAGTTATGATGATCATAAGCGAAGGAAGAAGTAAATCACAAGATGAAAGGTCACAGATCATTGATTATTTCATAACAGACATTAAAAAGAGAGGTATTAAAATCTGTCAGAATGGACAATTAAATGCTAATACGATTATATCAAAATTTATCCTTTACTACAATCACTCTCTCCTCCCCTTGTCAATTCAAAGAGGAATACGCTAATCTACTTTTGTGGTGCACTGGTTCCCCCCTTCTTCATTTTACGCACACAAACGTAGCCGCCACCCTTCAACCCGACGCGTTTTTGCATCTTCCCAGTCTTATCAGCACGTTCCTCCCCGACCAATGTTGAGTACGCCAATTCGGCATGTGCAGCACTAGTAAATTCGACATGACACTTTCCATGCACCCCCGTGTAAGCAATGTCCGGTACAGACTTGGGACGGATGCTGGAGTATGCCAAGAACATTTCAGTTAAATGTTCTGGTAATGTATTCACTGGTAGACGATGTACAAGTAGGATTGCTGTATGTTGTTGATCACTACCATTCCTTCCCCCTCCTCCAGGTGTGCTGCTACTGCTGCTGTTATTATTCGGTCGATCACTACGTTTGTATACCTTATCAATAGAATTAACCTTACCCCCCATATCAACGTAGTATTGTGCACATGCCAACGCAACACGTGCATCATTCACTGAATCATGTACCTCAGGCATCTCTCGTCCACCTAGTACACCATGTGCCAAGTTACGTAAACTGGGTGTCAAACCGCCACTGCTACCCTCACCATTACTCTCGTCGGTGGTGGTGATGGCCGCATGTGAATAAAGCATGGCAGTATCAACGACACATCCATGATCAAGTTTCAATGCCGCCAGATCATTATGTACGGCATGTCCAACAATGATAGTCTGATCCGAACATAATGCATCCATAAACGCTTGTGCATGATCCAATGTAAATTCAACATTCGCTAAACTATCGGCGGATATACCATTAATCCATGTCCGATAATCGACAACTGGCCATTTAGGCTTGACGAGCGTATCCAATAATACCGGCCCGTTGGGGGTATCGGCATCGACGATACTTAGTCGACATAATGCCTTGGTGTCGACCTTGCCGGTAACCGGGTCGCGCGTTTCACACATTTCACAATCAATAGCAATAGATGCCGGATTTGTCGAACATCGTTGGATATCGTATGGACGAGTGGATATCCATCCCTCCATAATGCTATTGTTGCTATTATCATTATTATTCGTCCGACGATCAAAGTTGAATAATGTGGAGTAGTTGGCATGCTTACGTGTTGATAGTACAGCATCCTTCCATCGGAGATGAGCGGGAGTTGCCGTAGGTAGAGGACGTTGACGTGGTGGTGGCGGCGGCGAAGAGGGAGGAGCAGACGACTGTTGTATCATGGGAGAATTTGGGAGAACGTTGTTTGTTGTTGTTGCACTGGGTACTGCTACGGCAAACGGTGCAATGGGGAGCTGTAGATCACGAAAACTCGCAACGACGGGTGGAGATAATGTCGTCTGTTGTTGATGTTTTTGCTTTTGTTTCTTCGCCGGCGGAGGAGTGGTGGTAGTGATAACAGTTGTCGAAGCTACTACGGCTGGGATTCCTTGCACAGGACCACTAATGGCGAACGGAGTTTCACCCGGAGCAAGTTCAGGAATGGGCTTTGGATTATTACTTGTCTTGCGCTTCTTTTCCTTCTTTTTACTTTCAGTAGTAGCTGCCACTGCAATCGATGCTGTTGGTGCAGATGTGACTGCTTCGTTGGCAGCAGCGACACTTCCCGAAATGAAGGGATTGTTGGCAGAGAAGACAGATGGACGCTGAGCTGCCACTGCGGAGCTACTGCGTTGATCAGCTTCATCCCTAGCGACAGAAGCGTACGCACCCGCACGTCCTTCATCAATTTCGCCATCACTACCGTCAGACTCGGAACTAACTACACTTGAGCTTTCGGTCCCCGATGACTTCGGTGCATTGTTGGTGCTCGCAGCGGCGACGTCGTGTATGAACTTGCATGCTGCGCCATTCTTACACCCCTTGTCGGAAGCAAAGAAGGCGCATACCTTCGGACCGCCATCGCTTGATGCCGAGGTTAGTTTGTATCCCTTGCCCTTGGCCATGATGATAACAAAGGTATGAGGTATTTTGCTTTGATCGAGGGGTGCCAAGAGTTCGTGGTGAACGTCTGGCCGTCTCCTCGCCCTATTTAGTCACCACAAAGTATACTTTGAATCTAGAAGCTTCAGTGCATCATGCCTCCGTAGGCGTGAAACAAGTATATATATATATATAACGTAAAGCTGAAACAGGTATCAGGAGTGTTGGGTGTGGAATCATCATCTAATAATGATTCACCCCCGCACCGACACCATCTGCAAACGAGATGCTTCCTCCACTTTTGTACACATTAGCGTCTCGTAGCAGATAACAAACGACGTAAATTCTAAATCATAAACCTCATGCGTAGATACCACCATTCTTACTCTCATCTAGTAGTG
>Ga0247832_1005817_pt1 | contig 13970 bp, 12 predicted proteins | sample LaCruzMarch2015__10_FD_192407 | JGI IMG/M metagenome (GOLD analysis project Ga0247832, IMG submission 192407) | Freshwater microbial communities from meromictic Lake La Cruz, Castile-La Mancha, Spain - LaCruzMarch2015_4m | ecosystem: Environmental > Aquatic > Freshwater > Lake | place: Spain... | reverse complement strand
AGATGTAAGAATGAATATTTTGAAAATCCTAATTTTGATTTATATGAATATATATCAGAAATACCAATAAAAAGTTATTTAGAAATAAGTAGGTCAATACATAATAATGAAAATATAGATAAAAAAAATGATAAATGATATAAATACAATGTATCCAGAATTTGAATTTAATTATGAATTATTAGGAGATAAAAAGAATTTTGATTTTAATTATATATTATCAGAAAATCGGAATTGGAATATATATTATTTATCACAAAATCCAAATATAAGTTTTGAATTGATAGATAATGAAATTTATGAATGGAATTATAAAGTGATGTCATTAAATACATTTGATAGAGAAAGAGAGAAATATATAAACAAAGATTAGTTTATAAAATATTTTACATATTATAACTTTCATAATTTCTTCAAAAATAAAGTTTAATTACATTAAAATGTTTTGAAAAAGAGTTATGAAAATATGTTATGTGGGGCGGATTTTAGATAAATATTTTATCAATACTTTATTAATAAAATATACAGATATATATATATTGGTTATTGGTATATTGTTAAATCATCTTTTAATGTAATTAAATCTATTTTTGAAATATATTTATGAAAGAGTTATTATATTATTACAAAACAAAATTCTACTAAATTATTTTTAAAAATTTGATAGAATTATAATGAATATTTATATCAAAAATTTATATAATTTATTTCCGCTTCATCCTAATATAAAACGGAATAGAAAATATTTTTAAAATTTTTATTGAAAAAAATGATAAATAATTAATTTATTAATTATAAACAAGTATCTTCTGATAAAATGATGAAGAATAAATCTTTGTATAATATTCAAAGAGATGATGAATATAGGAAACTTCAAGAGGAACAAAAATTTATATCGATAAGACAAATAGAAAGTGCATGTGCACAACTAAGACAAAAAGTAAATCGATGGTTAGATGCAAATATAATACATCATAATACTATACAGAAGAAACGTGTATATTACCTATAAAAGAACAAAAAATAGAAGAAACTATATGTTTAGATAAAGATGTAATTTTACAAAAAATGGAAATAGAATTAATAAAATATATTTTCAATATATTTAATAATATGACTGAAAATGATAATTTTTCAAAGAAGTTATTAAAAATTTCAGATGAATCATTTATAGGAACTCTATTACATTCTTTATTAAATACTGATTTATTATATGATTTTTATGGACATATTCAACAAAGTGATATATCATTAGAAATTGAACATATGAATCCAGATTTTAAATTAAGATTAGTTTCTCATTTAAATGACATATGTAGCAAAAAAGGAATAAAATTAACAAGAGAACGTTATATATTAACTGATTATGAATTATTATTAGATTATGTAAGTTGTATGATTAATTTATATTGGGATATAGAACAGATTCAAAGACATTTAGTCGGTAAACTATAATTATTATATCTGTTATTTTATAAAAAATATTTTTTGAAATATTATAATTCTCATATATTCTTAAAAAAAGAATTAATTGGGAAGAAGATATTCAATATGACAATTTAATATTTTATAGTAATCAATTATTTTTAACAAATTTTTTAAAATGGTGTTGTGTTAAATAAATTATTTTTTTAAATAATTATAAATGAAAAATTTTAGTTATTTTTTAAATACTAATAATATTATTTACTAGAATATACATATTTATAATGATGGGTTAGTCTCTATCGAATACTCTCAATGGTCACCTTACATGAAGATATATCATATGTTTCTCTAGAGATATGTTTCAAAATTTTTTTTTTTAAATTTTTATGAATTTCAAAACATTCAAAAACAGAAGTGGAACATTTCGTATACCATATTTTTGCAATTCCATTGCTAGTATAATATACTTTAATTATACACGAGTAATAACAGTATCCATCGTGTACTCTTTCACATCTAAGATTAACATTACATTGTGACATAATAGAACCACTAGGAGGGTTTTCTTTTTTTTCTAAAAGTCTTTGCATTTCTTTTAATTCTCTATCTATCCTTTCTTTCTTTAAAAAGTTGTAATAGATTAAGTCGTTATGTTGCAAGGCAGTTATTTCCATCTTTTTGGGAATCTTAAAATTCTGTGAGATTAACATTTTTGTTCTTAACTCTTAATGTATGATTTTATTTAATAAGTATATAGTAATCAATATAGTAATCAATATTAGCTATCAATTTTTATGAATATATTTAAAAAAAATAAATTAACAATTACTTCCAATGCCATATACGAATGATTTACATATTTTTTTATATATCAAAATCATCTTTTACATCCATTAATAAATTTTATTTAAAATATTTTTAAATAAAACATGATACATATTATAACTTTCATATATTTCAAAAATAAAGTTTAATTACATTAAAAGATGTTTTGAAAAAGAGTTATGAAAGTAGGTTATGTGGGGCGGAATTTAAGTGATTCTTTTATCAATAAATTATCAATAAAATAAGTTATAAATATATTTTTATTGAAATATTGTGTAAAATCCGGGGTCATAACCTATTTTCAAAACATAGTGAATGAAATTAAATCGATTTTTGAAATATATTTATGAAAGAATTATTATGGTCATTACAAAACAAAATTATACTAAATTATTTTTAAAAATTTGATAGAATTATAATGACTAAAGATATTTTATTTTCATATACTAAAAAATATATGAAATACTATTATAAACTTTATTTATTAACATGAATTTTTATATATATTTTCAAAATGATTGTCAAAATATTTTTTATTTAGTTCATTATAACACTCTATATTTATATTTTCTAAATCTATATATTGTGGATATTCATCTATATCTTTAATTTGTAATTTACCATTATAAACACCAATTTCTCCACAATCATATAATTTATGACAATCTAAACACATAAATTCAACAATATTTAAATCACATTTTGTTTCATTATCAATTTTACAATGTGGTAAAAGATGAGCACATTCTAATAATTTAACTGGTTTAATTATTCTACAAATTATACATTTATTTTCTTTATTATCTATTAAATATTTTCTTAATTTTGATTGTTCTGGGCGATTTTTAACAAGTGATATTGAAGGTTCTGAAATAGTAATTGTTTGATTACTATCGAATGTTGTTTCATCATTATTATCATTATCACTTGTTTGAAAATATTTATTGGTAAAATCTTTCCATAAGTTTCTTATATTTTCTTCTTTCATAATATTATCATTATTTTTATAACTTTTTTGCTGATTACTAATCCATGAACCTAAAAATTTAATTTCTTGATTTTTATCATTTCTAGATGGTTTTCTATTATTTTGTAAAATATATTCTTCAACTTTTTTTAAATTATTTAACCATAATTCTTCGTTTGATTGGAAATATATTTTATATTTATTATCTTTTATAAAATCTGTCCATATATTATATATTTCTTCATTTTTCATTATTTGTTCTTTCTTAGTATAATTTTTAGTTTGTGTCAATAACCATATACCTAAAAATTTAATTTCTTTATTTTTATCTTCTGAACTTGGTCTTTTATTATTATTATCAATATATTTTTTTACTTCTTCATAATTATTTAACCAAATTTCTTCATTTGATTGAAAATATTCTTTATATTCATCTATAAATTCAGTCCATTTATTATATATATCAATATTTATCATTATATGTTCTTTTTTATTATAATTTTGTTGTTGACAATTAACCCAATTTGCTAATTGTTTAATTTCTTTATTTTTATCTTTTGAACTTGGTCTTTTATTATTTTTATCAATATATTTTTTTAATTGCTGTAAATTATTATTCCAATGTTCCTCATTTGATTTAAAATATTCTTTATATTCATCTATAAATTCTGTCCATTTATTATATATTTCTTCATTTTTCATAATTTCTGTTTTATTTTTATAATTTGTAATCTGATGACTAATAAATTTTCCTAGTATTTTTACTTCTTTATCTGTATCAATTTGAGAAGGTCTTTTATTATTTTTATCTATATATTTTTTAACTTTTTCTAAATTATTATTCCATAATTCTTCATTTGATTGTAAAAATATTTTATATTTATTATCATTTATAAATTCTGTCCATTTATTATATATTTCTTCATTTTTCATTATATTTTTTTTATCTTTATAAATTTTATGTTGTCTAGACAACCATAATCCTAATGATTTTATATCTGTATTTTTATCAGATGTACTTGGTTTTTTATTATTTTCATTAATATATTTTTTTATTTTTTGTAAATTATTTAACCATAATTCTTCATTTGATTTTAAATATTCTTTATATTCATCTATAAATTCTGTCCATTTATTATATATATCAATATTTATCATTATATGTTCTTTTTTATTATAATTTTGTTGTTGACAATTAACCCAATTTGCTAATTGTTTAATTTCTTTATTTTTATCTTCTGAACTTGGTCTTTTATTATTATTATCAATATATTTTTTTAATTGCTGTAAATTATTATTCCAATATTCCTCATTTGATTTAAAATATTCTTTATATTCATCTATAAATTCTGTCCATTTATTATATATTTCTTCATTTTTCATAATTTCTGTTTTATTTTTATAATTATTCAACTGATGTGATAACCATGAACCTACTTTTTTAATATTATAATCTTTATCATTATCAGACGGTCTTTTATTATTTTTATCAATATATTTTTTTAATTGTTCTAAATTATTATTCCAAAGTTCTTCACTTGATTGATAATATTGTATATATTCATTTAAAAAAATTGTCCATTTATTATATATTTCTTCGTTTTTCATTATTTCTTTTTTATTTTTATAATTTTTTTGTTGATTTCTATTCCATAATCCTAATGATTTAATCTCTTTATTTTTATGAGAACTACTTGGTTTTTCATTATTTTCATTAATATATTTTTTTAATTTTTGAAAATTATTTAACAATAATTCTTCATTCGTAATAAAATATTGTTTTATTTTTTCATCATTAATAAATTCTGTCCATTTATTATATATCTCAATATTTTTCATAATATTTTTTGTTTGTTTATAATTATGTTGTTGTCCTGATATCCAATAACCTAATGTTCTTACTTCATTATCTTTATCAGTTTGTGAAGGTCTTTTATTATTTTTATAAATATATTTTTTAACTTTCTCTAAATTAATATACCAAAATTCTTCGGTTGTTTTAAAATATTCTTTATATTTATCAATAAATTCTGTCCATTTATTATATATTTTTTCATTTTTCATTATACCTTCTTTTTTTTTATAATTATTTTGTTGATTATTCAACCATTGTCCTATTTTTTGTATAGATTTATTATTATTACCATGACTAGGTCTTTTTTTATTTTCATCAATATATTTTTTAACTTGTTCTAATTTTTCATTCCATACTTCTTCATTATCTACTATTATAGTTGATTTAATAAAACCACCAAATATATTATTTTCACAACTATCTATATTTTCAAAACTCCATAATATTTTTATTTCATCATTCATATAACATGATGGTTTTATATTTCTATTAGGTCTCAATACCATATTTTTTACAAATCCTTTAACTTTCATATATTTATCTCCTATTTTAACAAAATAAATCATTTCATCATAACCATTATTTATTATTTCATCTTTTTCAGATATCGCTGTATTAGTAATTATAATATTTTTTTTTTCTATATGACTTAATAATTCAAAATCTTCTAACTCATATTCTTTATCTTCTAATTCTAAACCATTTCTTTTAAAATTATTTTTTATTTCTTTTATTGTATATGTTTCTGGATTATTAACACATAATTCAAAAATATATGGGTCTTCTTGTCTTAAAGCAGATAGTACATTTAATATTCCATTAAAATCTCCTGTTTTACTCATTTCATCTCTTATAACTTTATCTTTTTCTTCATTATTTTTACAATTTTTATATTTATTTACATCAACATAACAAGGAATTAATACAGTTGCTAAATCTTTAGTATTTTCATTTTTTCTACAAATTCTTCCAATATTTTGAATAATTTCTACATAACTTTGTTTAGGATCTACAAAAACAACCATATTTGCATTTTTTGTATCAATACCTTCACCAATAGTTTTACAAGATGCTAATATAAATATTTCATTATCAGGTGTTTTATCAAATTCATTTAAAATATTATTTTTATTTTTAGTATTAGCAGTCATACCTTTAAAAATTATTTTAGAATATTTATTTGATAAATGAGGAAATTCTTTTAAAATCTTATCAAAACATTTTTTTAATTCATGTTGATTTGTTTTATTAACAAAAGTTAAAACATCTGAACCTTTTTCTGATATAGTTTCACTTCTTGAATGAAAAGTTAAAACACGATTATTACCAGTTTCTAAAATAGATCTACAAATTGTTTCAAATATACTTTTATCATTATTTTCTGTATATAAATCGACTCTAATTTTAAAATCATTTAGAATATTATCATTAACACCATCCATATGCATATATTCATAAATCATTTTACCACAATGAGGTTCTTCATAAATACAACTATTATCATCTATAAATTCAAAATCTTCATTATTAATAGTAATATGATTTATTGGTTCATACATCATTATATCATTACTATTTTTAGGTGTTGCTGTAAAGAATAATGTTTTATTAACATAATTATCTATAAAAGATGGGTAAAAATCATCATAGTCTTCATCTGTTCCAAATAATAAATTTTTAATTTCATCTCCTAAAATATGATGTGCTTCATCAAAACACATAATATCAATATCAAATTCATTTTCATTTATAATATTAATAAATAATTTTAAAGATTGATATGTTATTAAAATTATTTTTAAATTATCAGTATATTTTTCTAAAAACTCTAATATATCTTTTTCATTTGTTGTAAAAGTATTTTTGTCTAATTCATTTTTAGAACAAATTGTTAATATTTCATATTTTTTATCATACTCAAAATCATTCAATAAATAATCTTTATTAAATTGTGTAATAAGATTAATAGATGGAACAACTACAACAGATAAATTATTACCATATTTTATTAATGAATCGTAAATAATAAAACTTTTACCAGAACCACAAAACATTTTAATCAATGCTTTATTTTCATTTTCAAAATGATTTTCTATTTTATTAATACATTCTAATTGATTATTTCTAAATTCCATATTATTGTTATATATTTAAAAATTATTTATCATATATTGAAAATCATTTTTTTGTAATTATTTAAAAATTATTTTAAATAAATATAAAAATCAGTTTAATAACAACTTACATATAATAACTTTCATATATTCTTCAAAAATAAAGTTTAATTACATTGGAATATGTTTTGAAAAAGAGTTATGAAAATAGGTTATGTGGGGCGGATTTTATAGGGCATTAATATCAATAATTTGTTGAATAAATAGTTTATTAAATATATTTTATTGAATTATTGTATAAAATCCGGAGTCATAACCTATTTTCAAAACATGTTTTAATGTAATTAAATCTATTTTTGAAATATATTTATGAAAAAAATTAAAAAATGATTTATTTTAATTTTAATATTATTTATATAAAAATTACTAAAAAAATGAACTTTACTAATATTGATGATATAACTGATTATATTAATAGTTTCAATTTAATATTTTATATAACAATACTATCATTATTATTGTTATATAAAATAAATGAATTATCTTATTTAAAAAAAACTCATTGTTATATTACACAAAATTTAGTTGAAACAAATAATAAAATAATTTTATTAGAAAAAAAGTTAAAAGAATTGGATGAAGAAAATAACTATAAATTTTCTATTATTTCAGATTCAAGTAATTTATTAGATATAAATTCTGAAATAATTAAAACAAATGGTTATGATAGGATATTTTTAGATGGTAATAGAATGCCTCATAATATAAATTGTTCAGAACAACTATACACAAGATTTTTACAACAATTTAGAAATATAAAAATTATAGAAATCGAGTTTCTTGAAAATGAAAAACATGAAAAGACAAAATTTGATATAATGAGAATATTAATAGAAGCATTTAGAGATTTTGAAATTATTTTTAAATGTGTTAGTTTATACAGTGAATATGAAAATTTTTTTAATATAATTATGAATTCATCTAATTATAGAAAAATAACATTATATATAAAAGATAATTTAAATGTAAATAAACAAACAGGTAATGCATCATATGTAACACATCCTTATATAAATGAATTAAAATCACATTGTATTGAGAATAATATAGAAATTCAATCTAATATTGGAATATAAATCTTAATAACAACTTACATATTATAACTTACATATCATATCTTTCATACATTTTCAAAAATAAGGTTTAATTACATTAAAATATGTTTTGAAAATGAGTTATGAAAGTAGGTTATGTGGGGCGAAATTTAATTGATACATTGTGTAAAATATTTATTATATTAATATCAATAAAATAAATCATTAAAATAAAACATTAAAATAAATCATTAAAAAATAAATAAAAAATGATAATAAATAAAAAATGATTATTAAATATATAATTCATTATTTTTTAATAAAAAAATATAAAAACATGGAAAATATTGAAAATAAATTTCCTATTTTTTCATATGGTTCTAATTCAATTTCACAATTAAGAGGTAGATTAGGAAACTATTCTTTAAAATCATATCCAGCATATATTGATGGGTATAAAAGAATATTTTGCGGTCATTCAAATAATTGGAATGGTGGTATAGCAACATTAATTGAAAAAAAATATATCAAAACATATGGAAGTATTGTTTATTTAGATAATAATGAATTATCTAAATTAGATTCATTTGAAAAAATATACACAAAAAAAGAAGTAAAATGTCAAATAATGATAAATGAAATCTATAATGAATGTAAATGTTTAACATATATTGCTAATGATAATACATGGTTATCACCTCCATCAGAACAATATTTAATTGCTATTAAAATTATGTTAGATGAAAATTTTAAAAATAATAACTATATTATTATTTCAAAAATAAATGAAAATAATAAAATAGAAAATATCCAAAAATGGATCATTAGAAATATTAATGAATTATCATTAGTTTCATTATTTGTAATAGTTAATCAGTATAAAGATACACCATGGCGTATGCCAAAAGTTATCAATAATATAATATATAAACTTAATTCAATAGATATTTTTGATATAAATACTTTAAAAAAATATTTATCAAATAAAGATTATTTCATAGATTTAAATAATAAATTAGAATATAAAAATCATACAAAAATATCAGATGAAACATTTTTTATATTAAAACAATTATTAGAAGTTTAGAAATTTTATTTTTAATTCATTATAGTATAATGATAAAAACATTGAATTTATAAAAATGTTTATTTTTCATTTTATAAATTATTAATTATAAAAAATATATTTTTATTTATTTTAAATATTTTGGTAAAATATTATTTTATAATTTAATATTTATTTTATTGATTATTTATTTTTTAAATAAACAACCTTTTACCTTTTCTATTTTTCTTTTATATCTTTGTACATTTATATTAAATTTTTCTTTTTCTATTTGTCTGAATGCTTCACGTCGTATATCTTTTTCTTTTTCATAATATTTAGACCTGTATTTTAATATTGCTTTAATATAACCCATATTAGTCCAATAAACCATACCATTCATAGTCCTATTTGTAGAACCACATAATAAAACTTGTCTAAGTATTTCAGAAGGTAATAAAATTATTATATCTTTAAAATTATGAATGAAATTTTCATCAACACACATTGAATTAAAATGAGATGCATTCTAATTGCTAATGCCTTTTAAATCTCTTATAGTATTTAGATAATCATCATATTTTTTTTTTCGTATATTATTACATTTAGTTAAACCTTCAATATGATTGAGATATGAAAGTGCATTTAATTCATTATCTTGAAATAGTTTTACAGATTTATCTAGTCTTCCTTTTGAAGAATAATCTCTATATTTTCGAGAAATATTAACATCAGTAACAGGAATAACAGAATAGATTAGATAGTCATATATTAATTCTTTGTTTATTATATTCTATTTAATTAATTGAATTTTAGACTGTTCAAATAACTCTTTAGGAGTATTTATAGAAATCATTTTAATTATAATTTCTTTTTAATTATAATTTCTTTTTAATTATTTATTAATCAATTTTTACTTATAAAATAATTTATAATTTAATTTTTAATAAAAAGGTGTCAAAAAATCTTATATTTTATTTTACATAATTTATCTTTCATACATTTTTCAAAAATAAAGTTTAATTACATTTAAAGATGTTTTGAAAATGTGTTATGAAAGTAGGTTATGTGGGGCGGAAATTTATTGATACAATAAATAAAACATTTATTATAATAATATCAATAAATTATCATATATTAAAGTTAATTCATAAAAAGTTTGTTTAATAAAATCATAAACACATTGTTGTTTAGTTTTGTAATTAAAACATTTTTCAGGAAATAATTGTGAAAAGCAATAAATACAAGATACCATTATATTTATCTCCAACTATTATGTCACATAGATGTGTTTTACATCTGGTAGAAACTACATTTATCATGTTGTTGAGACGATGATCATAACAGTAAATAGGAGTTTTTTCAGATTTATAATTAAAAGATGGAATCTTTAAACAATCTAAACATCTTTTATTACCAATTTTCAACATATTTGGTAATTTATGGTTTTTACAGCAATGATTAGTTATTTTGTTAAAGAAATTATAAGAACCAATATTATTACAATTTTGATAATAACATTTTTTATATGGTTTTTTTTCAAGATGTCTTTTAAATAGTTTGTTTATAAATATATCAAAATCATCCATTAATAAATTTTATTTAAAATATTTTTAAATAAAACATCTTACATAATTTATCTTTCATATATTTTCAAAAAAAGTTTAATTAGAATATGTTTTTGAAATAAAAGTTTAATAAGACTTTTTCAAAATACATATTTAATGACAACTTACATAATTTATCTTTCATAAGTTATTTTTCAAAAATAAGGTTTAATTACATTAAAATATGTTTTGAAAATAAGTTATGAAAGTAGGTTATGTGAGGCGGATTTTAAGGGTTTATTTTATCAATAATTTATTGATAAAATAAATATCATTTGATAATTTGTTGTGTTAAATTCCGCTTTTCATAACCTATTTTCAAAACATATTCTAATGTAATTAAATCTATTTTTGAAATATATTTATGAAAAATATTTATTAAAGATATTTTTTATAAAAAATATCATTATAAATTAAATGGATGATATAATTATTGAAGATTATGGTATTATGATATTAAAAAAAGATTCTATATTATATCATACAAGTGAAATAAATTTATATGGTATTTATAATAAAAGTAAACAATTTATTTTTTGTTCATTCCATCCATATGATTATGAAGGACATAATTCAAAATATGTAAATTTAATAAAATTAAAAAAAGATGTAAAATTATTTTTTATGATAAGTAAATTAAAAATAGATAAATCAAATAAACGTTTAATTTCATCTTTTTCTAATTTTTTTAATACAAATAAAACAGATTTAATATCAATTGATAAGAAAAAAATTATTGAATTTAAAAAAAAATTAATATCTAAAAAATTGAATGGTTGGTTTAGTTCAATTGAAGATAAAACTGGTATAGAAGTTGCATTAATTAATAGTAAAAAAATATATGATTGCAATAGAGTAAATAATTTTAATTCAAATTGGAATTTTATATATGGTGAAAACAATAATAATTCATATTTAAATTTTGGTATGAAATATAAAATTTGTACTATTGAAAATCCAGCAATTTTAATTTTAAATGAAAAATTTAAAAAAGAAATTGAAAAATTCAAAAAAAGAATTTCAAAAGATTTTTTACCAACAAGTATAATTGAAATAGTATTACATAATGCTATTATTTCATATTTTGAAAAATAAACTTTTATATAAAAAAAAATAACATTTTATATATAATGATTGAAACCTATGGAGAATTAATTCTTCCTAAAGGTTTTATATTATATCATACAAGTGATGAATTATTTGAAATGAAACCTAAAGAAAGTCATCCTATATTATTCTGTGTATTTCATCCTTCAGAGTGGGAATTGAATTATGTAACTAAAATAATATTAAAAAAAGATATTTCATTATTTTTTGCAATTGATTTTAATCCAAATCCATTTTGTATTATGAAAAAAATAACTAAAACAGATTTCTTTATAAAAAATGTAAAATCTGCTAAGAATTATTTGTTATTATTATCATCAAAATTAAATGAAAATAATTTTGATGGTTGGATAGGATTACAAAAGATAAATAATATAGAAGTAGGTTTAATAAATGATAATTATGATTTTAAAACAGAACCTTTAAAAAAAGATTGGAAGAGAGAAGGTATGAATTATAATAAAACAATAGTTATTCAAAAGAATTGGGGATTAAACTATCCTCTTCTTTTTAACAATACTAATTTAAAAATAAATGAAAGATATAAGGATATGATAGAATTGTATATAGAAAATGAAAATAAATATAAATTTAATAAATGTTTACAAGTATTATTAAGAGATACAATAATAGATTATCATGAAGGAATTATAAATGATATAAATTGGAATAATATGAAATGTAAAATAAGTATTATTGATAGATATATGTTTAAATAAATCTTTCATAAATAATTTTCAAAGATTTAATTACATTAAAATATGTTTTGAAAAAGAGTTATGAAAGCGGAATTGATAAAATAATATATAAAATATATTTTATTGATATATTGACTAAAATCCGCGGATCATAACATATAGTCAAAACATATTCTAATGTAATTAAATCTATTTTTTGAAATATATTTATGAAAAATATATTTTAAACATATTAAATTATATAATATTTTATACTATATTCATATATTTTATTATATGTTATTATTTATTAATTTTCTAAAAAATATTCAACTATATTATCAGAAGTATGTTATAAAATATTTTTTTAATATAACTTCACCATATGATTTTCTCATAATATATTATAAGATATGTTTTTAAATATATCTTATAAATTATGTTAAATAAAAATTATTTGTTGGATATATTACAATATATTTAAATTAATTTAACACTGATGTTAAATAAAAACATATTACATATCATATCTTTCATACATTTTCAAAAATAAGTTTAATTACATTAAAATATTTTTTGAAAAAGAGTTATGAAAGTAGGTTATGTGGGGCGGAAATTCATTGATTCATTATGATATATATTTATTAAAATATATCAATAAATTATCATATATTTAATTTAAAATTTTTTCTATATGACTATCGTCATAACTTTAATAATTTATTATTTATAAAAATAACTGTATATACATCCTAAATTTATATGTATATATTTCATTATAAATATATACATATATTTAAAATTTTTTTTATATGAAAAAATAAAATATTATTACTATATAAATGGATATAAAAAATATATTGATTAGTGAATCACAGTATAAAACTTTATTTAATACTGATATAAATAATAATTTAAATATACAAAAATTATGGAAAAAATCAAATCAAAGTAAAATTTTTTATAATGAATCAAAAAATCCAAGTATATTATTAAAAGTAAGAAATTTGAATAATGTAGATTTTTATAGTATAAGTTCAGAGTTAAGAGCATTTGGTTTTATAAATAACTTATGTCCAAATATAGTAAAAATAAAAAAAAGTTTTATATGTGACCAAAATTCAAATTCTTATGAGACAAATGAAAATGGAATAATACCATTATGTAGAAAATTTAATAATAAAAAATGTATCCCATTATCAATATTAGCATTAGAATATGTAAGAGGTGTGTCATTAAATGATGTAGAAT
>Ga0247832_1005806_pt1 | contig 13999 bp, 8 predicted proteins | sample LaCruzMarch2015__10_FD_192407 | JGI IMG/M metagenome (GOLD analysis project Ga0247832, IMG submission 192407) | Freshwater microbial communities from meromictic Lake La Cruz, Castile-La Mancha, Spain - LaCruzMarch2015_4m | ecosystem: Environmental > Aquatic > Freshwater > Lake | place: Spain... | reverse complement strand
ATATATACAACTTTATCTCAATGAATTCTGCTACAAGCTCAACAGAAGATACTTCGGGGCTAGATTATTTAATAGATTAACTTTAGCTATGGCAAGAATTTATTAGGTAAGAATGCGGAGAATCAATTAAATTTTCTTAATTTTATTAAATTACTTTTAAGCTTAAGTAAATCAATCATAGCCTTGTTGGAGGTGATGTGGTATATCCTTCGCCAAGTCATCAAGGGGAATTCACTATTCGTTCTCAGTATCCGATTGATGCCTACCAAGTTTTTAATACAACAGGACAGTTGCTCAGCGAAGTGAATTCAAATTATAAAATTTCATTGGCTACATTACCCAGTGGAATATATATTGTTCGCATCAGAATTGGAAATGAGCATGTGACGAAAAGAATAGTAAAGGAGTAAAATAATTTTATTTCAGCCATGGTGCCTGTCCTCACGTACCATACATCTTGGTGAGTGATGTTTCGTGACACGAACCACCGCGGTAAAAATATATTCGTAGCAAAATAAGTTTATCATTTAGTTTTTCTCACCTTATATACATGACTAAGTGTATTGTTCCCAAATACTTGAACGGTGTAAAATCCTGTGGCTAGTTCATTGATATTGATATTAAGTTTACTGGCGCCAGCTTCGCTTTGTGTTTGGAATTCTTTTACTACATTACCATTCATATTTAAAACCTTTACAGTTGTCATTTGAGCGTTGAGTGTATACAAATCAATATGCAATACATCTTGGGTTGGATTAGGATATATGCTTACAGTATTGGCTGATGATTCCAAATTTAAATCGACCATTCCTGCATTAAGTGTACGTTGATTGTCAATGTCTACTTGTTCTAAACGATAATAATTGTGACCTAATAAAGGCTTATTATGTTCAAAACGATAATCTAATGCTGTTTGGCTATTACCATCAACTGATTGGCTATTTACTTTAGCTATGGTTACAAAGTCTATACCATTTGCACTGTGTTGTAAATTAAAATAAGCATTATTTTGTTCACGTACAGTCGTCCATTTCAATTCATTGGCATAGGGTAGTTTTTGACCTGTAAATTTGGATATTTCAACTGACAAAGGAAATGGAAAATTTTGATAGACACGAACATGACCAGCAACAGAGCCATTACCAGAATTGAGTCCTGCTCCTATTCCAATAGTATTGGCATCGGGCATACATATAGCATAGCCCGATTCATCACTGGCCGCTTCACCATTGATATCTATACCTTGCTGTGTCCATGCGGTTCCATTCCATTTATACACTCTTACATGACCAGAATTAGAACCATTTCCATCATTTTCATTGGCACCTATAGCCACCGTGTTAGCATTAGGCATACTGATCGATTTTCCAGATAAGTCGTCCGCTGCTTCTCCATCTATATCAAGTCCTTTCTGTATCCAGGCAGTTCCATTCCAACTGTAAATCCTTACATGACCAGCAGAGTTGCCGTTTCCATCATTACCGATTGCTCCAATACCAACCGTATTGGCATCTGGCATACACACTGAATGCCCCGACTGGTCATTTGCAGCTTCGCCATTGATGTCAAGTCCTTTTTGTATCCAAGCAGATCCATTCCAATTGTATATCCGCACATGTCCTGAACCATTCCCATTTCCATCGTTGTATTGTGCACCAATAGCCACCGTGTTAGCATCAGACATACTCACCGAATAACCAGAATTGTCACCAGCAGCTTCGCCATTCATATCTAGCCCTTTTTGTGCCCAATCTATTCCATTCCAACTCCATACACGCACATGACCAGCAAGTAAGCCGTTACCAGAATTGAACGGAGCACCAATTGCTACTGTATTTGCATCAGGCATACTTATGGACCAACTCGATAGGTCGTTTGCTGTTTCGCCATCAATATCCGTTCCTTTCTGAATCCATGCAGTTCCGTTCCAACTATAAACCCTTACATGCCCTGCGCTCACTCCACCACTATTATCATTGTAAATCGCGCCAATCGAAACCGTATTGGTATCTCCCATGCTGACCGACCAACCAGATATATCCTCTATAGCTTCTCCATTGATGTCTAGCCCTTTTTGTATCCAAGTGATTCCATTCCAATTATAAATTCTAACATGACCAGCATCAGTGCCATTTCCGTCATTTTCGGGTGCTCCTATGGCAAGTGTATTGACATTTGGCATACTCAATGCATATCCGGATCCATCGCCAACAGCTTCGCCATCGATATCGATTCCTTTTTGGGTTTGAGCATTTAACAATACATTTCCTGAACAGAACATTAGACACAATATGCTCATCTTTAAATATTTCATAATTCGAAAGTTTAAATCAATTAATAATTAAAGGTAAATAGCATTCGTAGTATTCTGTTTTTTTAATCAATTTTTTTATAGAATTTTCTCAGTGATGTTGCAATCCTCACTTATTATGATTAAAAAACATTTATAGATATACATAACGAGTTATGTATTATATGTTGAGAATAAAACATAGTGGATGATGTTTTGTGGTGGCATGAACCATGACGTTAATGAATCCAACTAATATTAAATTGTGATCTTATGATATATGTCATACTAAGTTAAACATTTTAAACGTTAAATTTGTCTAAAATCTATTCCATGCAAAAGTTCTTAACCATCATCTCCATACTACTATTCATTGCATTTGCAGGCTATGGTCAAGGTGCTGTCTTCAATTGGGCTCAAAACTATACAACGCCTATTACTAAAGTCAAACTTGATTCATCAACCAATATATATGGATTTTCAGGAAATATTGTTTCAAAGCGTACTTCATCAGGAACTTTATTGTGGACTAGAACAATTACAAACATTCTAGCTTTTGCTGTAACTTCCACTGGCGATATCTACATCACAGGAGGATTTACAGGTACGGTTAACTTTAACAGTTGGGGTGCAGGCTATCCGATGACATCTGCAGGCAATACAGATATATATGTAAGTAAGCTCAATACCAATGGTGATTTTGTATGGGCAAAACGCATTGGTGATATTGGAGCAGAATCGGCTACTCAAATTTCGATTGATACTATTGGACATGTTTTCGTTTCCGGAAAATACACGGGGAATGTAGATTTTGATCCAGGGCCAGGATCTGATTTTTTAAATGGTGGCAATGCATATCTTTTAAAATTAGATACAGCAGGGAATTATTCTTGGGCAAAATCATGGAATTGGGGGCAGGTAGATGACTTTCAAATTTCGGGATCAGATGGAGAGGGTAATGTAGTGTGTGTTACAAAAGAATTACTTGGCACATTTGACTTAAATCCCGGAATAGCGACTACTAATATATCACCGAATGGGGAATATGTAATATTTAAGATTAATTCTCAAGGTGTTTTAACATGGTACTTTAAAATTGATAAATATCAACCATTTACATTATATATAAATTTAATGGAAGTGGACCCGTTGGGAAACTTTTGTATTGCAGGGAGAATTAGAGGTACATATAACTTTAATGGATTGGCTATTTCTAATGGCACTAATTCTACAAATTTATTTGTAGCTAAATTTGGCCCTAATGGCAATGGTTTGCTTAGTACTCAATATCAATCGACTTCGGGTATATCTGGTGGAATAGGTGCCTCAGGAATTGATATGGATCAACAAGGTAATATTTATCTTACTGGCGGGTTCCAGAATCATATAATGGTAAATGGTTTTCAGTATAAATCTTCTCTTGATGGTAATGATGTATCTTTATTTTGTAGTAAAATCTCTTCATTAGGACAAATCTCATGGTTTAGAGTATATGGCCATTCCCATAGTGGTATCATTAACTATGTATATCCACATGGGCCGAGTTCATGTGTAATATCGAAAAATGGTTGCTTGTACACTGCCGGTATTTTTATAGCCCAAAATTCTGTAGCAGCACTTAATTTTAATTTTTTAGGGGCATCCCCTCAGGTCTTATTAAGCCCTAATCCGGCAAACTATTTTATACAAAAAGTATGTCAAACTAATTGTGCCAATTCAAATTTTACCAGTGCTAACATCTCGTCAATGTGTAGTTATCTTGTCAATGGTAATTTTGTTTACAATTCTGGCACGTATAATCTACTTTATATTAATTCTACAGGATGCGATAGTATAGTAAATACATCTATTAATATAACCAACTATTTTATGTATGATACTATCGTTGCCTGTGATAGTTTAAGTATAGGATCTACAATGTATTATTCCTCAACCTTGATAACTCAAACCATTCCAGGTGACCCATTCTCATACGCAAATTGCGATACGACTAAATATACAACACTTACCATCAATCACTCCCACTTCGATACGACGTATGCCACATCGTGTATGAATTACACCTTCAATGGTGTCACTTACAATACATCGGGTTTATTCTATCAATACTATGTGGCTGCCAACTTGTGCGATAGTATTAAAGTATTGTATCTGGATATTTTACAACCTTCTAGTTCAACACTAGTTCAATCATCATGTGGTAGTTATACCTTGAATGGTCAAACTTATAACAGTAGTGGATTATATACCCAGACATTTACCAATGCTGTAGGTTGTGATAGCATAGTATATTTAGACTTAACCATTTACCAAAATCCATTGTTGAGTGTGTTCCCTTTTACTGATACGACTGTATGCATTGGTACGTCATATATGTTGTATGCTGATTCTAATTTTGTTTCAAACCAATGGACTTTAAATGGCAATATTGTTTCTTACAATGATAGTTTATTGGTTAACTCAAGTGGAACTTATATTCTTACTTGCGCAGATACAAACGGATGCTATGCCAGCGATACTGTCAATATTATAATGATGCCTGCTCCGCAGCCTATTATTGTACAAAATGGATTTTTGTTGACTTGTACCAATGTAGATAGTGTAAATTATCAATGGTTTTGGAACAACAATTCGATTGGTACAAATGATAGTACGCTTTCACTAACTCAAAATGGAACTTATGTAGTATTTACAACTGACAGTAGTGGTTGTATTGGAATAGATACTTTGATAGTAAGCGGAGTAGGAATGGATTCATACACAATGAATGAACATATCCAATTTTACCCAAATCCTACAACTAGTTTAATTAACATAGAATCTGCTACACCGTTGACAGATGCAACCATAAGAATATATGATATGACAGGAGCATTGCTTCAAGAACAATTGAATCTAAACGGATCTAAATTTCAACTGAATCTCTTATCGTACGCAAATGGCTTGTACCAAATTGAACTGATCAATCAAGGTGTTCGATACCGAAGTAAAGTGAAGAAGGAATAAGGTTGATCTATTTGAAATACAAAACTATGAGCTTTAGCTAAATTTATCTGAGTTTGCTGGTATGTGTAAAAAAGCAATTAGAAATTAAAGTGAATTTGCAAGCAATAGGATGGAGGAATCAGTCGAAGATTTCAATACCTTTTTTTTAAGGTATATTTTGAATCAAAAGATAATACAACGGCATACCCAAGGTAATATTTACAGGGAATGTAACTGCTAAAGCCATAGGTAGAAATAAACCTGGATTTGCTTTAGGTACTGTTATTTTCATGGCGGCTGGAACGGCAATGTAGGAAGCACTTGCAGCTAATATGGCAAACATAAATCTGTTGGGAATATCAGCAGTGACAACCGAGCTCAATATTGCAACTATACTTCCATTCATCAACGGAATGAAAAATGCAAATAGTATAGGAAACCATCCGTATGAAAAAAATGCTTTGAGTTTTTTACCACTAACGATACCCATATCGAGAAGAAATATCGCAAGAAATCCTTTGAATAAATCATTTGTAAATGGCTTGATACCTTCAGCTTGTTTGGCATTGGCCATAAAGCCTATCAATAAACTTCCCAAAATAAGTAAAACGCTACCATTGGTCAATGAGTGTTTGAGTACAGTTGGTAATTTGATTTTGTTGACGGCTTCTTCTTTATTGTACAACGACAATAAAACTAATCCCATGATGATGGCTGGCGATTCCATCATAGCCATAATGGCAACCATATGTCCGTGAAGATGGAGTTGGTAAGATTCGAGATAAGATGCAGCTGTTACAAAAGTTACAGCACTCACAGATCCATATGCTGCGGCAATGGCACAAGAATCGTAAATGGTTAATTTTCTTTTTAAAATGAAAAATGTATACAAGGGTATACACAAGGATACGCCTATCCCAAACAACATAGACCATGCAATTTCACTCGAAAACGTTTCGTGAGAAAGTTCTTGACCACCTTTGAAACCTATTGAAAAAAGTAAGTACAATGAAATGAACTTAGACGAGTTAGGTGGGATTTCCAAATCACTTTTTAAATACACTGCAATAATACCAAGAATAAAAAATAGTAGCGCTGGATTGGTTAAATTTTCGAGGAGTAAATTAAAATTCATAGTGGTGTTGGTGAACTATTTTTTTGGGATTAAAAGTGTTCGCTTTGTTACATGGTAATCGTGAATATGATGAGTTGATTTTTTTTATTGTTGAATAGCACGTTGCAATCGATCGTTCATGCTGTTACCTAATCCATGAGGAGGCATTTTTTCTACGAGTATATAATTTAATTTGAGCGAATCTAATCGATGAAGCGCAGCATACAAATTTTTGGCTGCTTCTCTTAAGTTACCACTTGGTGATAGAATTTCTTGTTGTGAAATACATGGATGTTGAACGCGCTGTTTGAATACCAATACGCCAATTTTATGATTTGAAAAATGCTGAAGTTGTGCATGCAGGTCTTCTGTGAGAAGGGTAGCTGTTTGAGGAGCATAATGTCGAGAAAGCATGCCAGGTGCTTGAGGTGAGGTGTCGTTCTGATTTTGAATTTGAACTTTTCCAATAATGGATTCAATTTCTTCCAATGGAATTGCACCATGTCTATAAAGGATAGGTGTATTGTGTTCAAATCCGATAATCGTAGATTCGATGCCATTAATACATGGTCCGCCATCGAGTACAAACTCTAATGTGTCATTGAAATAGTCAAACACATGTTTAGCCGTAGTAGGACTTATCGAACCGAAAGGATTAGCACTTGGTGCTGCCAAAGGGAAATCGATGAGGTCTAGTAAGGCGAGTGTGGTAGGATGATTAGGTACTCGAACCGCTACGGTGTTTTTTCCTGCTGTTACAAGGTCGGGTATTTTTGGGGTTTTCTTTAGTATAAGTGTTAAAGGTCCAGGCCAAAATTTTTCAGCTAAAAGCAGTGCATTGGGAGGGATTTCTGATACACAAAGCTTGACTTGCTCTATTGATTTACAATGTACAATGAGCGGATTGAAATGAGGTCTTTTTTTTAATTCAAATATGTTAAGTACAGCTTCTCCATTGAATGCATTGGCTGCAAGACCATAAACGGTTTCGGTAGGTATGGCTACTATGCCTCCTTTTCGTAAACATTCTGCCGTTATTTCAAGATTGTTGGTTATCAAAGTGTTTAGTTTAAGGGTTGCAAAAATCGCAATACATTGGATCTTCTGTTTCTTTTTGGTTGGGGTACTTTTCTTCTTTTACAAAGTTACATTGTTGACACTCATAAATATAGCTTAATATAGACCGTGTAGGCATATTGCATAAATTGCATGGAAGTCCTTCTTTAATTCCGGTAATGCCCAACCCAGGGGTGTTGCATGAAGGGCAAGTTGAATTAATCTTAGATACAAGTTTGTGAGTCGTTTTTTCAATAACTTCCATTCTAGTCGGGTTATACATTGCTCGCATATCAGTTTCGACATAAGCACTTCCATTTAAATCTACAAATTCTTCAAATGTGTCGGAGAGTACTTTCCAATTTGTAATCCCTTTTTTTAAATCGGAAAAATCGTGTTTTGATTTTTTTAAAATTAAACCATGCGAAGGAAATTTTGCTTGCAAAGCAAACTCTTTTAAGTCTGCTTTTGTTCTAATTTCACTTGCATTAAAATTTGTATCTGTTGTTAGTATTCTTGTAAAAATCTCAAGATTATTTTTTTTGTCGATAAACAATATAATCTCGTCATCAGCATGAACAAAAGGCAAAGAGGGGTGAGGTCCAAATGAACCTTCACTCGCAATAGCTATATCGCAATGTCCAATTTCCATGGCTTTATAACATTTTTTACGGGCAGTTTCAAGAGCATCATCAGTGCGATCTACTTCACCAGAAAATGTACCTAATTCATCTGTGTCAAAGTCTTCAAGTACTTTAGTTACTAAACCAAGTTCTTGCTCTAGTATAGGGCCTATGACTTTTTCTTTTTTATGTTTTGTTGCTATGACTATTGTTCTTCCGTGAAACATACTTGTTGAAAATGTATAGATTATTGTTTTCTTAGAAAATCTCGTTTACTGTCCTTGTCCCAATGAGTATCCTGCTTTGCCATCAAATGAATATAAATTTTCAGTTTTAATGGTGTCAATATTTTCTTGTAGTGCTTTATGCAATAAATCAATAATATCTGTATGATTTAAGTTTGATCCTTCCATTGGTTTGAATCTGCATCTCCAATGATCTGTACAAAATGTTTCTTTAAATCCATCTGGCCATACTTTGATACCACGATTTGTAATCATGGTGAGCTTCAAAGATTCTTTTTCAATGCGTTGTATTTTTTCCGCAAGTTCATTTGGATTTGTTCCTGACCAATGTACAAAAATATCAACACCTTCTAGTTTTTTATTGGCTGAAGGTTTGCGTTGATAAGCTGGAAGAATTAAAGCAGAATTTGATGCATAATGAACAGGTTTTAATATACTTGGTGTTTGTCCAAGATTTGCTATGACAGCTTGAGCAAACTCTTTCGTGCCAACTTGTTGGGAGCTAACGCCTTCTTTGTAAATGTCTATTGTATGTATTCCATCTTCTATTGTTTTGAGCCATGCATTTTGAATTTTTTCTGCCGTATTTGTTTGGCCAATGTGATTCAACATCATGACAGCACCTTGCAATAAGCCTGATGGGTTTGCAATATTTTTACCACCGATATCTGGAGCAGTTCCATGGATAGCTTCAAACATAGCACATTCTTCACCAATATTTGCAGAGCCAGCTAAGCCTACAGATCCTGTAATTTGGGCTGCAATATCTGATATGATATCTCCATATAAATTAGCCATTACGATGACATCGAAATCTTCCGGAGAGTCAGCAACCTTTGCTGCACCGATATCGACAATCCAGTGTTCATTTTTTATTTCTGGATATTCAAGTGCAATTTCATTGAAAACTTGATGAAACAATCCATCGGTTTGTTTCATGATATTGTCTTTGCTGAAGCAAGTTACTTTTTTCGATTTTGTTGTTTTGCGTACTCGAAAGCATAGCGAATAATTTTTTCACAACCAGGTCTGCTGATTAATTTTAAACATTGAACCACCTCATCGGTTTGTTGATGTTCGATGCCTGCGTATAAGTCTTCCTCGTTTTCACGAACGATAACCATATCCATGACAGGATGTTTGGTACTTATAAATGGATGCAAACTCATACATGGTCTAACATTTGAGTATAATCCAAGAAACTTTCTCGTAGTTACATTTAAACTTTTATAGCCACCACCTTGTGGTGTAGTTATTGGAGCTTTTAAAAAAACTTTATTTCGGCGGATGACATCCCAAGATTCAGCTGCAATTCCGGATGTGTTGCCGGATAAATAGACTTTTTCGCCTATTTGGATTTCTTCGGTTTCAATAGCTGCTCCCGCAGCTTTTAAAATTTCTAAAGTTGCTTCCATAATTTCAGGACCTATGCCATCGCCTTTTGCTATTGTAATTGTAGTCATGTATTTATTTTGTGGTGCAAATTTGCGTTGAATAATGTATAAATTAATATATATATTTGTAATCATATCCATAAATATAATTAATGAACTATACTTTAAATCAACTACAGATTTTTTTAAAAATTGTACAGACTCAGAGTGTTACTAAAGCTGCAGAGGAGTTGCATTTAACTCAACCTGCTGTATCTATACAGCTCAAAAACTTACAAGATCAATTTGAAATTCCATTGACTGAAGTTATTAGTCGAAAAATATTTATTACCGATTTTGGAAAAGAAATAGCCGCTGCTGCTGAAAAAATTATCAATGAAGTACACGCCATTAATTATAAAACATCGGCATACAAAGGTCAATTGACTGGTAAATTGAAAATTTCCATTGTTTCTACTGGTCAGTATGTGCTACCTTTTTTTATGACTGATTTCATGCAAATGCACGCTGGGGTAGAATTAAATATGGATGTGACCAATAAAAGTAAGGTAATCGAAAGCCTTGAAAAAAATGAAATAGATTTTGCTTTAGTTTCTATTTTGCCTGCTAGCTTAGTGATAGAAAAGTTAGATTTACTTCAAAATAAATTATATTTGGTTGGTAGCTCAGAGCATGCATTACATGCAAACTTAAAAGGAAAAGAAATCCTTTCTGATTTGCCTTTTATATTCAGAGAAAAAGGATCAGGCACAAGGCAAACCATGGAAAATTTTATCAAGGAATACAATATTCCCGTGACTAAAAAAATGGAATTGACCTCTAATGAAGCTGTGAAGCAGGCTATTTTGGCCGGTTTGGGTTATTCCATTATGCCATTGATTGGTATTCGTAATGAATTACTTCAGCAAACAGTTCAAATAATTCCGGTTCCAGGATTACCTATTAAAACAGTATGGAGTTTAATTTGGTTAAAAGGGAAAAAACATTCACCTATTTCTGCTTCTTTTTTGGACTATTTGAAACAAGAAAAAGCTTCAATCGTTCAACAGAAATTCAGTTGGTCTGAAGAGTATTAATCGAGAACATACAATAAAAATCATATTTTAATTATACTTGAATTTTATTTTATTGAATTCTATCAGCTTAACAATTGAGCATGTAGACGAAAACTAGACTTATTAGCATTCTCGTTGTTCAGAAAGTAATAGTTGCTATAATTTGCTAAATTTTAGGTTTTAGTCATTCGTCAAAACAATAATTTGATATCAGTTTGAATATACATTATTTTTTTTAATCTATTTATAATCAATTAGTTATGATTTAAAGCTGTTAATACAGTATTTTTGGCATGTTTTTTATTGCTATTCTACTGCATAATCTTGTATATAGTGAATCGTTACCTACTTTTTCTTATTGTCATGTGTTTGTTTACGTTTGTGAGTAAAGCACAAATAAGCGGCGTAGTATATCGCGACTATAATGGAAATGGAACTAGGCAGCTTGTTGCACCCACTATTGAGCCCGGCCTTTCTGGCGTCACTATCCAGGCATTTAATGCCTCAAATGTGCTTGTTTCGATTACTGTTTCGGCTGCTGATGGTTCATACAGTCTTCCGTTTACAGTTCCCGTTCGTGTTGAATGTGTGCTTCCTAATGTTGGAAATTGTGTCAATTCAAGCTTGGACGCTCAGGGTGCTTTGAATGATGGAAACAATATTCGATTTGTTACTTCGTCGACAAGCAATATCAACTTTGCGATTCTACATGCTGCAGATTTTGTTTCTAATTCAAATCCCTTGTTATTTGTTCCACAGTTTACCAATGGCGATCCACTTGGAGGTGGAAGTGCAGGTACGGCTAGAGTTTATGCTGGGGTTAACTATACACAATCAGGTACTTCGGCACCTGCAATGACTTTGTCTGGTGTAAATATTGGCTCAGTTTGGGGCAATGTATATAGCAAACAAGCTAAAAAAATATTTACAACTGCTTTTGTCAAACGACATGCTGGCTTGGGGCCAATGGGTTCAGGAGGAATTTATATGTTAACGCCTACGCCAAATTCATTTACGGTTACGCAGTTTTATGATATGGATGCTAGTGCAAATGTTGGTCAATATCGAACTAGAGCTGGCAGTGGCGCTCCCAATTATGGGAATGGAACATCGTTTTCTATCAATGGAAGTGGATCTATAGCTACTTATTTAGGTGCTATTGACAATGTAAGTGGTGCACCTATCGGAATGGGGGTTATCGGGGAGAATGGCTCGCTTGGTCGAAATCTACCTGCAGATAGAACGATAAGCAACAATGATCCTGGGGCTTTTGATCAAGTTGGCAAAGTGGGCTTGGGTGGTATTGATATCAGTGACGATGGCCGTTTTTTATTCATAATGAATTTGTATGACCGAAAATTGTATCGATTAGAATTAAATAATGCTTATAATCCTTCGTCTGTCATCAGTGTGTCCAGTTATAGTTTACCTTCAATAGCTGTTACAAATGGCGTGCTCAGAGGCTTTGCTGTGAAGTTTTCTCGAAATCAAGTTTTTGTTGGAGCTGTGTCAACAGGTGAAAATGGTGGTGTCAACACCGTAGGTGGAACTACGAATTTGTTTGCTTATGTATTTGAGTTGACCAATCCAAACTTGAATACGGCAGCATTTAATCCAGCACCAATATTGACACAAGCATTGAATTACACTAAAGGTGCAGCTTTAGCGAATGGCGCTACGCCATATTGTACACAATGGTATCCATGGACAAACAATACACAGGCCTTATCGACACCCGCATTTAGTGAATCGTGTTATCCAACACCGATGTTGACGGATATAGAATTTTCAGATCGAGGAGATATGATATTGGATTTCACAGATCGATCGGCGCATCAATGGGGATATTTTAATTATAGAGATTTAGTCGGTACAACCTTGGTCAATTTTGATTTAGGTGGTGATATTTTAATCGCTGGAAAAAATTGTGCCACAGGAACATATACGATGGAAAGCAATGGTTCGTTTAATTCAAACGGAACTACTTTGACGGGCAGATTGAATAATAATCAAGGCCTTGGTGGTGGTGAGTTTTTTCATAAAGATACATTTCCTGGTTTTCATTTTGAAACCAGTCAAGGAAGTGTAGCGGTTTTGCGAGGGGCTAGCGAAGCAGTGTTTACCTTGATGGATCCTATCGATGATTTTTCTGCAGGTAAAGCACACATGTCTACAATTAATGGTTCACGCTCTTTGGAATTACAATTGTATCGAAATACAACTCCAACTGGAGATTTTTCAAAAGCCAATGGATTAGGAGATATTGAAATTGCTGGCGACGAACCCGATATTCAATTGGGAAATAGAGTATGGCTGGATGCCAACGGAAACGGAATACAAGATGTTGGTGAAAATGGATTGGCTGGTATTCAACTTGAACTTTTTGCTGATTTTGATTCAAATGGAATTCCAGATGGGGCAGCCTTAGCAAATACGATAACGATTATTGATGGATTGTATAGTTTTAGTGCAAACAATGTTACTGACGGCGATCCAACTTTAAGTGGCAATCAATTAGGACCTCAACCACAAAAAACGTATCTTATTCGCATAGCAAATTCGCATTGGTCAGGTGGGATTGGTATTGGCAGTTTAGTTGGATTAATCATTTCACAACCGAATGTAGCAGACAATATCCGAGATAATGACGCTGCGCTTATAAACGGCTTTCCACAAATTCAAGCACAAACATCTTTGTTTGGTGAACATAAACAAAACTTTGATTTCGGATTTAAGCCATGTATTGCGAATGCAGGAAATGCGATTACCTTAACCTGTACAAATCCATCGGGGCAACTTGGTGTTACTCCAATTTTAGGAGAATCTTATTCTTGGTCACCTGCAATAGGCTTAAGTCAAACTAACTCGTCTATAGTTTCGGTGAATGCTTTAAACACCACAGTGTATACAATTACTGTAAGCGGAACATGTAGTCAAACTGTTTTAGTCAATGTTGACAAAACTCCACCAATAGCTAATGCTGGGTCGAATGCAAGTTTGAATTGTACAACACCTTCGGCGACAATTGGTACTGCTGCTTTAGTTGGTAACACATACACTTGGAGTCCTGCAACAAACTTAAATTCAACAAATGTTGCTCAACCAACAACAAGCGCAAACACAACTACAAATTATACTGTCACAGTTACAAACACAAATGGTTGCACAGCAACAAGTAGTGTTTTAGTCGGCGTCAACAAAACACCACCAACTGCAAACGCAGGATCAAATTTGAGT
>Ga0247832_1005802_pt1 | contig 14009 bp, 14 predicted proteins | sample LaCruzMarch2015__10_FD_192407 | JGI IMG/M metagenome (GOLD analysis project Ga0247832, IMG submission 192407) | Freshwater microbial communities from meromictic Lake La Cruz, Castile-La Mancha, Spain - LaCruzMarch2015_4m | ecosystem: Environmental > Aquatic > Freshwater > Lake | place: Spain... | reverse complement strand
GTGCTCGATCCACCGACCTTCACCAAGACCAAGGGCTCGGTGAACGACGCGCTGCGCGGCTACAAGGAAATCCATCTCCGCGCGCTGAAGATGCTGAACGTGGGCGGCATCATGGCCACCTTCACCTGCTCGCATCACGTCAGCACAGGCGAGTTTTACCGCAGCATTCTGGATGCGGCGGTCGATGCCAAGCGCACCATCCGCCTAGTCTCGCGCTATGAGCAGCGTGCAGACCACCCAATCATCGCCGGCATTCCAGAGACGGAATACCTGCGCGGCTACGCGTATGAAGCTCTCGCCAGTTGGTAACCCCGTTGTCCTATGTCCGCCTTCCTGCAATTCAACCGCACCGGCAACCCGCTGGATGTTCTGGAACTTCAGCGCCGTGAGCTGCCAGCGATCAAGCCAAGCGAGGCGCGTGTGGCCATGCGCTATGCGCCGATCAATCCGGCGGACCTGAACTTCATCGAGGGGAACTACGGCCGTGCGGCGACTCCACCAGCGATCCCGGGGCACGAAGGCTGCGGCGAGGTCATCGAGATTGGCGCTGATGTCACCTCATTGGCCACGGGAGATGTTGTTATTCCACTGCACCCCGGCGGCATCTGGTGCCAGCACCTGACCGCGCCGGAGGGCTACTTCGCCCGACTGCCATCCACCGTTGATCCCGTGCAGGCCAGCATGCTGCGGGTGAATCCCGTCACAGCCTGGCGCTTGCTGCACGACTTCCACGATCTGGTCGAAGGCGAGTGGGTGGCGCAGAACGCAGCGAACTCCGGCGTGGGCCGTGCGACCATTCAAATCGCCAAGAAGCTGGGCCTCCGCACCCTCAACTTCGTGCGCAGGCCAGAACTTATCGACGAACTGACAGCCCTGGGCGCAGATGCCGTCTTCCTCGACAATGACGAGGGCGTGGCCGCAGCCAAGGAATTCGTCGGCAAATCCGCGCCACGGCTCGCCGCCAACGCGGTCGGTGGCGACAGCGCGGTCCGATTGATGGACTTGCTGGCCCCGCACGGCTCACTGGTGACCTATGGAGCCATGAGCCGTCGCAGTCTGAAAGTGCCCAACAAGTTTCTCACCTTCAAAGACCTCACCCTGCGTGGCCTATGGGTCAGCCAGTGGTTCGAGAAGGCCAACCACGGGGAAATCGCGGAGGTTCTGCGACCGCTGACGACCATGATGACCGAAGGCGAGCTGCATATAGCCGTCGCCGCCGTTGTGCCCCTGCAAGACTTCGCACAGGCCATTCAGCTCGCTCAAAACAGTTCACGCACGGGCAAGATCATCCTTGATCTCGCGACTGCCTGATGATTCAAACCAAAGAAGACCAGCACATCAGGCGTTCCCTCAAGCAAGCATGGGCGAACAGCGATGAAAGTCGGGTTTGCGCGTCACTGTTTAACACATTAATATTCGTCCCCTCATGAACCAACACCTACTGGCCATCGGCCCCCTCGGCACCTGGGAAATGGTCATCATTGCCGTGCTCATCCTCGTTCTCTTTGGCGCGAAGAAGCTTCCCACCTTTGCCCGTAGCCTGGGCAAAAGCATGGGCGAGTTCCGCAAAGCCAAGGATGAATTCGAATCCGAATTGCATCGCGCTCAGGAAGAGATCGAGCGCCCAGCCATCAAACCCGTGACCGATACCTCCAAGTCCGCGACAGTGGAGCGCGAGCGCGATCATCAAGAGGCGTAATAGCCTTTCAACCCAAGTCTCATATTAGCCATGGCGGCAGGTTTCATCGCCTGCCGCCATTTTTGTTGCTGACCATCCATTGCACATGGCACGGCTTGTGTTCACATCTATGCCCAATGCACCGCTTTTTTCCAGCCCGTTGCTTTTGTCTAGCCTTGCTCGCCCTCCTCTGGGCTACCACCATGCTTGGCCACGCAGCGGACGCCCCGCCGCAGATCGTCACCTTCTGCTCCTACAATGTGAAGAATTGGCTCTACATGGATCGCACCTGGGGTGACAAGCCCGTCGATCCCAAGGGCAAGCCGCAGAAGGAAAAGGACAAGGTCGTGGCCTTCTTGAAGGAGATCAATCCCGACGTGCTGGGCGTGTGCGAGATTGGCACCGACGCCGAATTCGCCGACCTTAAGAAGCACCTCGCCGACGCCGGGCTACATTATGAGCACACCGAGCGCGCCCACGGCGGCGACCCCACACGCACCCTGGGCTTGCTCAGCAAATTCCCGATCACTGCGCGGAACTCGCAAACAATGCTGACCTACCTCATCGGCGATCAGACTTTCCCTTTCCAGCGCGGTATTCTCGATGCCACGATCCAGGTTACGCCAGAGTTCAGCTTCCGCGCCCTGGGCGTGCATTTGAAATCCATGCGAGCGATCCCCGAGGCCGACCAGTCGGTCATGCGTCGCAATGAAGCTCATCTGCTGCGCAAGCATATCGACAGCATCTTGACGACCGACCCCACCATCAAGCTGATGGCCTATGGCGACTTCAACGAGCACCCGAGGAACCCACCCCTTGATGAGATTCGCGGCAGTCGCGAAAGCCCTGAAACTAGCATGAGCGACGTCTATTTGAAGGACATCAATGGCGAAATCTGGACCCATTTTTGGGACTATGAGGACACCTATTCCCGTCTTGACTACATCTTTGTGAACAAGGCCTTTCACCCCCACGTGAAGGCCCGCGATTCCTTCATTTACAGCGCCAAAGACTTCGACGACGGCAGCGACCACCGGCCGCTAGTACTGAAGATTTCCGTCGAGAGCACCAAGGCGAAGAAGCCGTAGCCCCTATCGTGCACCCTTGGGGATCAGGCATTCCCCCTAATGTGGATTTCGGCACTTGCTCGTCTGCCATGACTCGCCAACATCGCACGCTTCATTTTGGATACCGCAAAGCCCATTCCTGACCCGCCAGCGGCCAACGATTCGACCGCCCCAAAGACCATCGCCGGTTTGCTGGAAGCGGGGCAGTCATTGTCGAAGGGTGGCTCGGCTTTACGGCTGGGCAATGATGCTGTGAGTCATGCTGAATTGCATGACCTAATGGTGCAGGCAGAGACGTCCCTGCGAGGCCTGGGCATCGGGCGAAACACGCGAGTGATGACTGCTTTGCCCGATGGTGCTCTGGCAGCCTGTGTGCTGCTGGCGCTAACGCGCTCGACCATCTGCGCTCCGGTCAATCCTGACCTACGCAGCGCAGAATTGGAGATGCTGATTCCCGAACTGGACGTGCAAGCGTTGATCGCACATGGGGCCTGCGCCGAGGAGGCACGCCGAACGGCCAAGGCGCTCGGACTGCCCATCATTGAAGTGGTCTGGAAGGAATCACGCACCTTGCAGTGGAGTGGCCCAGTTCTGCCAGGGCCGCCGTCCATTTACGAGGCTAGCCCGGACGACACGGCGTTGATCCTTTTGACCTCCGGCTCCAGTGCTAGGCCAAAGCGCGTGCCGCTCACGCATCGTCATCTCACGCTCTCTGCACAGCGCATGGCGCATGGCGCGCTCGATTGCGCTGACGTCCGCCGACGTCTGTCTAAACTTGATGCCCATGTTCCACGTCGGCGCGGTGGTGGATTTGCTGCTGGCACCGCTTTCGGTTGGCGGTTCGGTGATTCGACCATCGGTCATGTCGGTGCCGGCTTTTTTTGAGGCTCTGGAGCAAGGCAAGCCCACTTGGTTCCAAGGCGTGCCCACGCTTCTGCACGAGCTAGCGGTGCATGGCCTGCGCCGCCATGGAGCGCAGTCGAGTTCATCTCTGCGGCTGGTGCGTTCGGTGTCTTCGCCACTGCCACCGGACTGGATCGCCGAGATCGAATCGGCCCTAGGTGCCCCGGTGATCGAGATCTATGGCATGACCGAAACGGCTGGCGTGATCACCAGCAATCCTTTGCCACCGGCACCTCGCAAGGTTGGTTCGGTGGGTCTTCCTACCGCGTTGGAAATCATGATCCGCGACGTCGATGGCCACGCAGCCACGGCCGATGTGCGTGGTGAAATCTTGGTGCGGGGTCCCGGCGTGATGACGGGTTACGAAAAGCTGGAAGGTGGGAATCGTGGCCTCACCGAAGACAGCTGGCTGAAGACAGGCGATGAGGGCTTCTTCGACCCCGATGGCTACCTCTTCATCACGGGACACATCGGCGATCAAATCAATCGCGGTGGGGAGAAGGTTTCGCCTCGCGAGATTGACGAGGTCCTGGTCAGCCACCCGGCGGTGCAAGATGCGGCGGCCTTCCCCATGCCGCATCCGCAGCTAGGACAAGACGTGGCCGCCGCGATTGTGCTGAAGCCGGGGATGGAAGTCGCTGCGGATGAGCTGACGGTTTACGTTTCATGCAGACTGGCGTATTTCAAGGTGCCCAAGGCCGTCCATGTGGTCGCTGAGTTGCCGCGTGGTCCTGGTGGCAAACTTCGCCGCAGACTGCTTCCCGATATGGTGCGCAGCATTCCAGCGCTCGCGTCCACCGCGAATGATGCCGCAGAGGCACCGCAGACGGGGATGGAAAAGCGTGTGACCGCGTGGTGGGCGACTGAACTGCGTGTGGCCGTCGCCAGCAGGAATGCGGACTTCTTTGACCTCGGCGGCGACTCCCTGGCAGCCGCCAGTTTCACCGTGGCCGTGGAGAAGGAATTGGGCATCCAAGTCCGGCCCGCAGCGCTGTTCGATCACCCCACGATCGCAGCTTATGCGGGTTATTTGGACCAGGCCATTACGGCGCACAGCAACCCTCAGCAAGCCAATGGTGAGGCAAAGATGAATGAGGATTACCGGCGGCTGGTACTGGCCGCCGTCAGCGTGTGGCCGGGCGTGCGCCAGACCGCAGAATCGCTACTCGTCGGACGTCGAATCGATGCTCCAGGGTTGCCCGTTTTCTGGTGCGGTCAGGGGCGTGGTGAGTTCGATCCCTTCGTTAAATATCTGCCAGAGCAGCATCCGGTCTATGGCACGAGGTCGCTCTATTTGTTTGATGGCAAGAAGAAGCATGATGAGGAAGCGCTCGCCGTGCTGCTCGCTCAGGAAATCGAACAACTGCACACTGGACGAGAGATCATCATTGGGGGCTTCTGCGCGGGTGGACGCATCATGTATGACGCCGCCCGCCACCTGCGCGCTCATGGCGTGCCCATTCGCATGGTCTTCATGCATGAGGCGTGGAGCACACGTGGCATTGATGTGCCCGTCGCGATGGGCTTCACCCCCGGCTACGAGTTCAGTCCTTATCGCCGGTTCAGCCGCCCCGAAGCCCTGATGGCCAAGCGCTTCACGGCTGGGTGGAAGGTCTGGTTCTTGGACACGGCACACAATGGCATCTATGCCGACGAGCCGCTGGCCATGGAAATGCAAAAGCTGCGCGCGCTGTGGGAGAACCCCGCAGGCTTTGATCGCTCGCCACCCATGCAGGAAGTCCCGAGCACTCATTATCGCGCCCGCATTGAGTGCCGTCTTTACAGCCGCTGGACCGTTGCCGGATGGACGGGAGTGGCACGTGTGACCGTGACCAACATCAGCCGTCACACCTGGCCGCCTGCCAAACAAAGTGGCCTGCACCTGGGCCATCGCTGGCTGGACGAGACTGGTCAGCCTTCCGGTGATCCAGGCCGGTCACTACCGCTGCGCAGGGCCTTGCCGCGTGGCAAGTCGATCCGTTTCATACTTCCCTTCAAGGCCCCTTCGCAAGCAGGGCAACACACCCTCGAAATCGACATGGTCGATGAAGGCCTTGCTTGGTTCTCCGAGAAGAAAGCCACTCGCCCCTCCTACTCGCTCCGCTTCAGCATCAAAACCCTCGACCGCTACAGCACCGGTCTTTTTGGACAACGCCCCAAACTATCTCCTTCCGCATGAATCCAGCACGCCTCATTTCGCCTTTCTACCGCCAGCTTGCCGAAGAAGTCCGAGCCCTCGGCGGTTGCTTCAATGCCCACACGCACCTCGACCGCGCGGGCACCATGGATGAGCGCTACTGGAAGCTGACCGGGATGCGAGTGGAGGACAATTCGTCCATCTCCCTGCATGAGAAGCACCACTTGATCTATGACGTGCATCGCGGTCCCGCGTATGACATTGATGATCTCCGCGCCCGCGTGGGTGCGCATCTGGAAGTGATGGTCGGCTGCGACACTCGCCGTGTGGACACCCTGGCGGATTGCACCACGGACCGCGTGGGTCTGAACGCACTCGAAACGCTGCTCGCGATCAAGGCGGAATGGGCGGACCGCATTGACATGCGAGTCGCTGCGTATTCGCCACTCGGTTTCCCAACGAACGAACCTCAGCGCTGGGAACTCTTCCAGGAAGCCGTGAAGCGCGCTGACTTCATCTCGGCTCTGCCCGAGTCCGATGAAATCTCTGAGTATCCGGGCCACATCGGTTTCGAGGAGCACAGCCGCCGCATGTTGGCCATCTCAGCGGAGCAAGGTAAGATGATCCACGTGCACACCGATCAGCGCAATGAACCCGGCGAAGCAGTCACCGAGCACGTGCTGCAAGTCATGCGTGAAAATGGCCACACCAAGCCTGCTGGCGATGAACCGCTGGTCTGGATGGTGCACATGGTCTCGCCTTCCACCTATGATGAAGCGCGCTTCAACAAGATAGTGCAGGACATGCTAGATCTCGGCGTGGGCCTCATCTGCTGCCCTTCCGCTGCGATTGGCATGAGACAGTTCCGCCCGCTCAACACGCCGACCTACAACAGCATTCCGCGTGTGCTGGAACTCGTCGCCGCTGGTGTGCCTGTGCGCCTCGGATCGGACAACATTTCCGACATGTGCTCGCCGAGCACCACCGCCGATCTCACCGACGAAGCCTTCGCACTCTCTGCTGCGGTGCGTTACTATCACCCTGGCCTGATTGCTCGTCTTGCGGCGGGTGTCATGCCCGATGAAGCCATGCGCAAAACGGTGCGCCTGCACCTGGAACAGAATGCCGCCCAAATCATGAAAGTGCTCTCATGTCTCTCCTTCGTCAGTTTATCGCTCGTCTAAGCGGCAGCGAAGCCACTAAACCCAAAGCGGCTCCCGTAGCCGCTGCGCCTGCACCTCCCGAGTCGGCGGTCCTGACAAAGGACACGCCGCTGGATCTTGACCCGCTGGCCCCCGCCTTTGTCCATGATCCCTATCCCTTGCTCGCCCGTCTGCGCACCGAGGAGCCCGCACATCGCAACAGCTCCGCCCTTTGGGCACTGACCCGTCATGCCGACATCGTCGCAGCGCTCGGTGATCCGCGCTTCAGCAATGCGCCCTCGCCTTACGCCGTGGTGAATGCCCGGAACCGCTATCGCTACGTTTGCGCCGATGTCGCCAACAACATCATCCCCTTCCTCGACCCACCCGATCATGACACGCCCCGGCGCCTGATCGGTCGCGCCTTTGCCAAGAAGATGCGTCATCAGCCGCCCGACTTGAAGGCGCTGGCGCAGGAGTTCCTCACCCCGCTGGGCGGGCAGTCCGAGTTCGACGTGCTGCAAGACTTCGCCACGCCCTACGCTGTCGCGGCCATCGGTCGCACCCTCGGCGTGCCGCCGGAAGAGGAATCGCTGCTCAAGGAGTGGAGCCACTGGTTCTTCTACCTGTTCATGATGATCCCCTCGCATGAGGTTCGTCAGCAGCTCGATGACGCGCTCACCGCTTTTCGCGATTACTTCAAAGGTCGGCTCGCCGCCGTGCGCCAGACACCCGATGAGAGCCTACTCACCGGTCTTGCTGAGAGCGGTTTGTCCGATCCCGAGATCCTGGACACCTGCATGTTGATCTTCGCCGATGGCGTCGAAAACGTAGACCGCGCCATCGCCAGTGGCACCGCTGTGATGCTGCGCCAGCCGTGCCTGTGGCAACATCTCACCGCGAACCCCGAAGCCATTCCCGCCGCCGTCGATGAATGCCTGCGCTTCGAGTCCCCCGCCATGTTCGTCGGACGCGTCGCCCGCGAAGACATCGAACTCCATGGCCGCATCATTCCGAAGAACGCTGGCGTCCTTCTCATGCTCGGCGCCGGCAATCGTGATCCCGAAGTCTTCCCCGCCGCCGACACCTTCCAACCCGACCGCACGCCCAACCGCCACCTGGCCTTCGGCCAAGGCAAGCATTCTTGCATCGGCGGGCCCATGGTTCGTTTGGAGATGATCACCGCCTTTGAAGCCCTGACCCAAGCCTTCCCGAGGCTTCAGCCAACGGAAGCGCCCCTGGAATGGACCCCACGCATCGGCCATCGCTGGATCGCGAGGTGTCCGGTGCGCACCTAGAGCCCCTCGGCCTGCCACGACGCCGCTGGAGGGACACAGCGCCCTACCTTGCCGACGCCGCCTCCGCCTCGCACACCTCAATCGCGGCCACGCCATCTTCAGCCGTTACCACGGTCGGCGGAGTGCCGGACTGCACCGCCCGCACCAAATGCTGGATCATGGGCAAATGCCCAGTGCCCTCGCACTTGATCGTGGTCTTCTCGCCATTGGCCGCGACTTGCAGCGCCTCGTCACCACGAGCCAGATCGTAGTCCGCCGTGGCATGCTCAAAGTTCACTGTGTAGGCCATGCGGAAGCCGAAGCCCTTGGCCATGGCCCAGCTTCCTTCGGCATGAACGAGCGCACCGTTGGCGACCTCATAGCGCGTCATGACGTGGTCGATACAGCCGCTGACTTTGGTGTAGCCCTTCGATTCCACCTTGAGCGGATGCCCGAAGAGGTAGCGCACGAAGTCGGTGTCGTGAATGTGCAGATCCAGCAGCGCGCCGCCGGACTTCGCCCCATCAAAGAAGAAAGCCTGTCCCCAGGCCGGTGGTTCGGCGATCCGGGTGAAGCGTGCGGACAAGACCCGACCATAGCGCCCGCTGCCCACGGCATCCTTCAGCCACGCCCAGCCCGGCCAGAAACGCAGGCACATGGCGGGCATCAAGATTTTGCCCGCTGCCTGAGCGGCCTCGGCCATGGCACGGGCCTCGTGCGCATGTCGCGCCATCGGCTTCTCGCACAGCACATGCTTGCCTGCCTTCAGGGCTGCGATGGCAAAGTCATGATGCGTGTGGGTCGGCGTGCAGATATCGATGACCTCGATCTCTGGATCGGCCAGCATAGCATCGAAGCTGCGGAAGGCCTTCACTCTTGTCATGTCCAGCTTCAGCGGCTGCCGATCGCCGACATTGCCCGACACATCCGTGAAGTCGCCATCCAGATGCCGACCGCTGGGATTGCAGATGGCAGCAATGGATGCGCCCTCAGACTGAAGCCACGCCTTGAGATGCGTGGCCCCCATGAAGCCGAGGCCGATGATGCCGACGTGGGTCATGCGATGAGTTGAGAGTGAATGGATGAGAGTTGAGAGTCAGAATGTCGGGAGGCTTCGCAGTCTCCTATGCTGGTAGGGCGCTGTGTCCTCACAGCGCCGGATACACGATGGACCATCTCAAAAGCCTTCGGCTCCGCCACGTCTTGGACTCCGACGACGGCGCTCTGGGGACAGAGCGCCCTACCAGCGCGGAGCAAAGCCAAGCGCGCGTGATGCGCGCTAAAGCTCGCGAATACGCAATCCTCGGAACCAAGCCGGATCGCCATGGGCGGTGAGCAGCAGCTTGCCATGGCCGGGGGCAAAGCCGACCTTGCTCTTGAACTTGCTCTTCGCGATGGCGGCCTTCCACTCCTCGGTCTGGGTGTCAGCGGAGGAAGATAGGGAGCCATTGAGCCAATGCTCGATCTTGCCATCCTTCACGACGACGCGGCTCTTGTTCCACTCGCCAATCGGCAAGAGCTTCTTGTCCTTCGACGAATCGACGATGTCGTAAATGCTGCCGGTGTTATGGCTGCCGCCCTTGAGACCATCGGGGTGGCCATTGTCGTCGATCATCTGGTATTCGATGCCGAGCCATTCCTTCTCACCGATCTTATTGACCCAATACTTGATGCCATTGTTGCCCTTGGCCTCCAGCTTCCACTCCCACTCCAATTCAAAGCTGGAGTAGTCCTTGTCATTGATGAGGTAAGGCCCCTTGCCATTGAAATGAAGCACGCCTTCGGGTTGAACTTCCCAGCCCTCGATGGGCTTGCCATCCAAGGCGGTCCAGCCGGTGAGTGTCTTGCCATCGAAGAGAGAAGTCCATTCGCCCTGGGCGTGGGCGAGCGTTGCGGAAGCCAACAGAGTAGCAGCGAGAAGGAGGTATTTCATGGTTTGGATACGGGCGTGCTGTTTATCGGTGCGGCGTCAGCTTGTCCAGCCTCAAACCACAGCATGTGCTGCCAGGGGAGCTTATCGTAGCTACGGGAAAGCCGCAGTCCATTGGCGGTCATTTCCTTCATGATTTGCTCCTTGCTCATCTTGTGTTCAGGCTTGATCGGCACGCTCTCGTCTTCGGCCCGGAACTCGACGAGAACGATTTGCCCGCCCGGCTTCAGCGCCTTCTTCATCGCGGTCAGCATCGGCTCAGGATCGGAGAACTCATGATAGACATCGACCAGCAGAATGAGGTCGCACGACGCATCTGGTAGCTTCGCATCCGTCTGCGTGCCGAGCACGGGCACGATGTTGTTGATACCTTCCTTCTTCGCGCGCTCATCGAGCATGGTCAGCATTTCCTGCTGAATCTCAGAGGCGAAGACTTTGCCATCAGGTGCCACCGCCTTGGCCATGGGGATGGTGTGGTAGCCATTGCCGCTGCCCATGTCGCACGCGACCATGCCGGGCTTCAGCATCAGTTGCTCGCGCATCTCCACGCTCGCTTCTTCTTGATCGCGCTTGTGCCGGATCAACCAACTCGCGCCCATCCAATGCATGGTCCGCGCGATTTCACGACCGAGGTAGAGCTTGGGGGCGGGGTCTTGGCCGGGAGCCGTCGTGAGAAGTAGAGAGGTAAAAAGTAGAGAGGTCGAGAAGCCTGACATTCGGGGAAAGCGCATAGTCCTCTCAACGTCTCGACTTCTCCACTTCTCACTTCCCCTGACTTTCACTTCGCCGCCTTCACCTCGTCCCAGGCCTTCGTGTATTTGGCCAAATCGTCGCCGAGATCTTCGATGGCTTCAGACTTGGCGATTTTAGGTGCAGCCGATTTTGCAACCAAGGACGAACCTGCAAACGAAAGTGCTTTCATGAGCCAGAGAAAACATCGGCACACTAGCCAGTCAGAATCGGACGCATTGACTGCATGACGCCGTGAAAATGCAAGCCTCCAAGGCGAGAACGACACTTTCCACCCTGAACGGCAAGGCGACGGCTACAGACGCACCTGGTAGGGTTTCGCCACCGGTGGCATGACCGGAGCTGAAGACTGACTGCGTCGCCCCATGCAAAAGCAGGTCCGGATGACCATCCAACTAAACACATTCGCACCTACACCATTTGTCCAAACAGGCGTTACTTCAGTGCCATTCCCTTGTGTTCCAAATATCCATGGCAACTATGAGGTTTCAATCTTGGACTCTTTGATTAGAACACGTTGCTTCCGATTCTGTGGTTGGTTGGCCATTTCATCGTCTTCAAACTTCGTGATAATCCTGTTCTGCTGCAGAATCTGCGAAATCTCCTCTGAGTTGAGGGATTCCCCCTTCTTGCTGCATAACATTCGATAGACCGCCAGTCGGGAGAAGTTGTCTTCACCGCTCCATATCCCGCAGAGCACTTGTTTATGGGATCCTTTGCCTACGCAAGCCACATGCGAAAACGTTGCCACAAAAGCATCTCCCCGATCCCTGTGGGCAGCGAGGATCGCGAATGACTGGTGTCGAACCAGGCAAGCTTGCACCACAAAAGACCCATGCTTGTCATTCTTGATCGAACCCGTAAACCAGACCCAGTTCGCGTCGGATCCATCGACTCGCTGCAATTTGATAATCTCGGGATGCCATTGGGTTTTCTCATTCTCTGAAGTGCGGCCGTGATCAATAAAATAACCAAACTCCAGGTTCTCATAAAAGGAAGGGTCATGAGGAAGCTTTGCCACGTTTGTCGTCACGATGAGGTTCTTTGAGCTTATTCCCAGGTTTTCGGAAACCTTTTTTATAGTATTTACCCTTATATTAGCCTTCCCGGCAATCAGACTGTTCAAGGTCGAAATGGAGACACCCATATGTGCAGCGATAGCCTTAGGTGGCAATTTATGGACCAGGAGTAGATTGTCATAAATCTTTTTGAACGCAGCGGCGTTGGGCGTGACTGTGGACATTGCAAGTTAAAAAACGCAAAACTACGACGAATGCATCTACTTTTTTTCAGAAGTAAACGCCGCTCTTTGCCAAGCCACGCCCAGTCGATTTGAATCAGGCTCTTGTGCTGCGGTTTTCAATACCAAGGGGCACCCAAATCAACATCATGCATACTTCCAATTGCGTTCCACCTTCGCTATCAGGCTTTCCATTCCAACCGGCCTTTGACACCTCATCCCTCCGCCTACTTCCCACTCCCGAAGAAATGGTGGCTTACCTCGACAAGTTCATCGTCGGCCAGCAGCAAGCCAAGTGGGCCACGTCAAAGGCGGTCTATAACCATTACCTCGCTTTGTCCCTACGGGATACCGAACACCTCGATCTCGGGCGTCATCATGTTCTTTTGCTCGGACCTACAGGCTGCGGCAAATCTTACCTGGCGACGAAACTCGGCCAGTTTCTCGGTGTCCCCGTCGCCTTCGCCCCGGCCGCTGGCCTAGTCGAGGCTGGCTACAAGGGCAATAGCGTGGAAACCCTGGTTCGCTCGCTTCTAGATGCCGCTGGCGGTGATACCAGGGCCGCCGAGCGCGGCATTATCTTCATTGACGAGATCGACAAGATTCGCCGGGCGGACGATATCGGGCGCGATGTCAGCGGTGAAGGCGTTCAACAGGCTTTGCTCACCCTTCTGGACGGGCGTATCAGCAGAGGCAGCGAGAGCTACGATCATACTGCGGTCGATACCAGCAAGGTCTTGTTTATCTGTGCCGGTGCTTTTGTGAAGCTGCCCGAGATCGTGAACAAGCGAATCGTTTGCCACCTCCCGCGCAAGGTTGGCTTCCTGGAGTCATCGTGCTCCGAACCCCAAGTCCAGGAATCTCGCCCAGTCTTTGACTCCCTGCGCAAGGCCACCACTGAGGACTTCGACAAGTTCGGCATTATCCCCGAACTCATCGGAAGGTTCGGCAGCCTCGCCGTGTTGCACGAATTGGGTGTCAGCGACTATTCGCACATCCTTTCCGATGCCACTCAGAACGGTCCCTGGCAGCGACATCAAGCCATCGCAAAGGCTCACGGCATCAGGCTTGAAGTCACCAGGCTGGGGATTGAGGGTCTGGCCGCACGCGCTGCCGAACTGGGCACCGGGGCACGGGGACTCCAGCGTCTGCTGGCCGAGGCCTTGAACCGCCTTGATCAAAGTTGGCCATGTCTCGCTGACCAGGGTGTCACGCGAGTTGTCATCGACCTGGACTCCGCCACACGGACTATTAGTCCGCACGTCATTCAAGGCAAAAGTCATGGCCCCATTCGCCATGACGAAGAGCTGCGTCGGCGCGCCTTCGCCGGTGTTCCCACGATTTCACCAGCCGGAGATCTCCCAGTCAACTGCATCAGCAACACCGCCAGCTGGAGCGAGCATAGGGTTCAAGCTCGGCTCGATCAAGTGCAGGCAGCCATAGACTGGGAACACACAACCGACAGCGCACGCCGGTGGTGGGAGGCTTTCATCCACGAGCACCAGCAGCGCAAGCCTCTTGTCCTTCGACTGGCCGAAGAACTCGCCGTTCGCAAGGCCACCATCACCGAGTTCTTCCTCTGTTATGTGTATAGCAACACAGACAACATCCAGGCTAACCTCCATTACATGGATTACACTCGCTTGAAGAATGCTGAGAAAAAAGGCCGGGAGGCCCTCCAAAAGGCCGAACAGGATCGACTGCACCAGGCGGAGAAAAAGCGCAAGCATGACGCTCCTTCCAGCGCAGAAGGCAGCCCCCTAGTGTAGTCCGCCCAACGGATTGCAATTTATGAGGCGACTCAGGCGTTTAAGATTCCATGCGACTCGCCCCCATCATTTTGTTAACCGCCATGGAACGCAAGAAACTGGAGGCTCTGAGGTCT
>Ga0247832_1005801_pt1 | contig 14010 bp, 10 predicted proteins | sample LaCruzMarch2015__10_FD_192407 | JGI IMG/M metagenome (GOLD analysis project Ga0247832, IMG submission 192407) | Freshwater microbial communities from meromictic Lake La Cruz, Castile-La Mancha, Spain - LaCruzMarch2015_4m | ecosystem: Environmental > Aquatic > Freshwater > Lake | place: Spain... | reverse complement strand
AAGGCCCGCAAGCGCATGGCAACCGCGGACGCCGACCTGTTCGTGTGGTCTAGCCGCCAGAACAAGGGCGAGCGGGGCCTTGAAGTGCATGGTCTGAGCCGGGGCGGCGGACTGACCGCGGCGGACGCGCGCCTGTTCAGCATCGCGCTGCCAAGCGCGCGCAAGGCGCAGACCGGGGCCGCCGCGCGTGTGGCGGCCTACCTGATCGCGAAACACCTGCAACCGGCGCTCAGCGATCCGCAGGCCTTCCGCGCCGAGAAGATGCGTGAACTCGCGGCCGAACTGGACAGCGTACTCGCACAGGATCTTTCAGTGTCGCAGGCACTTCGCAATGAGGTTGAGGCGGACTTCTGCTCGGCCGGTATCCGTGTGGCTGAAGAAATGGGCGAGCTCGGCCCCCTCGAAAAGGTGATCCAGGTGCGGCGGCGCCATCTCGAGGCGGCCTCGCTCGCGGCCGATACAGGGCGCATCATCCAGGCCAAACTCGAACTTGGCCGCGCCCTGATCGTGCGGGCCGAGAAACAGTTCGACCAGGCGGTGGTGAAGGAAGCCATCAGCCACCTTGCGCAGGCCGTTGAAGGCTTGCGTAGCGATCCGACGATCCAGCGGGCGCAGTCAGCCTCCGACGCCTTGTTCAAGGCGCAAGCGATGATTGAATCGCGCAAGCGGTTTTCGCTGAATTTCGGGTCTTAGCCGCTCCTTCGCATCCCAAAGGCAGCCCCCACCCTGGCCCTCCCCGCAAGCGGGGGGTGCGAATATGTTCAACCTGCCTGCACCGGGGGGAGCGGGCAGCTCACGCCCGTGCCGCCGATGCCGCAATAGCCGTTGGGGTTCTTGGCCAGGTATTGCTGGTGGTAGTCTTCGGCAAGGAAGACGCCGGGACGTGGGCCGACCTCTGTCGTGACCGGTGCGCGGTGGCCGTTGGCGGAGAGTTCGGCATTGTAGGCGGTAATCATCTCGCGCGCGGTGCGTTCCTGCTCGGGCGTCGTGAAATAGAGGGCTGAGCGGTACTGCGTTCCGACATCATTGCCCTGGCGCATGCCCTGGGTCGGGTCATGGCTCTCGAGAAAGAGCTTCATCAGGTCCGCGAAGGAGACTTCGGCGGGGTTGAAGATGACCTCGACGATCTCTGTATGGCCGGTCTGGCCGGAGCAGACTTCGTCATATGTCGGGTTGGGCGTGACACCGCCGGCATAGCCGACGCGGGTCAGCCAGACGCCTTTGGTTTTCCAGAAGATGCGCTCGGCGCCCCAGAAGCAGCCGAGGCCAAAGACTGCGGTCTCGTAACCGGCTGGGGCTTCGGCCTGGATCGGTCGGCCATTGACGAAATGGGCGGCGGCCGTCGGGATGGGCTTGGTGCGGCCGGGCAGGGCGGTATCGCGCGTCGGCAGGGCGGCAGGCTTGCGAGAGAAGAACATGGGCGGGTTTCCCTTGGTTTGACCCCGGATATGGGCATGGTTTGCAGCCGCGGCAATCACAAGCTTGCGACGGGGGCGGTCATCCGGTATCTGGCTCCGTTCTGCCCGGTGGGCAGGGTTGGAGAGGTGGCCGAGTGGTCGATGGCGCACGCCTGGAAAGTGTGTAGACGTTAACGCGTCTCCAGGGTTCGAATCCCTGTCTCTCCGCCATCCACCATTGTTTTAATTGTATTTTTTCTTTCAAAATGGCTCCTAGTGCATTCGCTAGTGCATTCGTGTTTTTGGGCCGTGCGCTTTTCCCTTCAATGAGGCGCGATCCGGTTCTGCGAAGCATCTCAAGTGTTTCGCATCGGCACGGACCGTTTCGTTGCAGCCCCTGGGTCTTTTGCCCGCACGATCGCCAGCTCCTTGGGGGACAAGTTGCGGGCACAAGCGCGGATGGTTTTGAGGCGGTTTCTTGCAGCGAAGAAGCGCCGGTCTTCGGAAATGGACACAACGAAGCGCGCCAGATTGCGACCGAGGCGAGATAGCGGGTGTGTTTCGAACCGTTTCGCCGTGCAGCGATGCCTCAGAACGAAGTCTTCAAATATGGGGACCGATCGTCTGCTATCGCGCCGGACGGACCAAATTCCCGCTGAAAATGTGCGAGTAATCCAAACTGCCGAACGGCAGCAATCCGCGCGATGGCAGACAGAGTCCAGATTTGCGTATCAGGCAATTCATCGCCGGAAACGGTCATAGGCTGAATTCCGCCGAACGACAGATTCTTCGGCGGAATCATCGAATTGAATGAGGGACCAGGAGGGGCTCAGGTCACGAAGGAAGAGCGGGACTATCTGCGCGCCATCGAGAAACTGGTCGGCAACAAGCTGGCCTCGCGTCCGGCGGGCGAGTTCGAGGCCGATGATCACGGATCGCCCCGGCCTCACCGCCGGGGCGATTTGCGTTCAGGCGCCGGCTGGGGTCAGGACCAGTCGGCGTTGGCCTTCCGGGACGACTGGATCGGGCGGGCGGCGGGGCGGGCGGTGGCGGCGTAGGACCAGCCGCGATGATCCGGCGCGCGGGTAGTGGCGAAGCGGAAGTTGGCCATCCGCAGGTCCCGAGCCGAATTGACGAGGGCCATCTGCTCGGCGCGCGTCAGCATCCCGGCATAGTCCTGCGCGGTGGCGGCCTTGTCGGCTTTTGCCCGCGCGGTCGCGAGTGGGACATGCACCTCGTCATGCGCGAGCGGCCAATACGGATCGACCAGCGGGGCGCGGCGGGTCTGGGCGCGCAGGTCGAGGAGCAGCGCCTTGAGGCCGAGTGGCACCAGGCCGGAAAAATCCTTCCGGGCCCGGACGGACGCCGTACGCGAGGCGGGCGGGTTCGTTTCAAGCGGCGAGGCCAGGAGGCCGAGACGGCGGAAGCGGAGACCCGCGGCGCGCTGGGCGGTGAACCAGGACACGGGCGCGCTGAGCAGTAGGCCGATCGTCGCCGGGGCAAGCCAGGCGGCATAGACCGGCGAGATGGCGATAGCGGAGACCGTCAGCACGACGCCGAGCAGGGTGGCCGGCAGGTGGTGGCGCACGGTGGCGGCGAAGGAATAGCCGCCATCCTCGCGCTTCTGGGGGCCCCAGCCAGAATCACGGCCGGACAGCACGCTGATCACCGCGCTGGTTTGCGTGACCATCAGCACCGGGGCGATCAGGACGGACAGCAACGTCTCGCAGAGCGTGCCGGAGATGGTGCGCAGGACGCCGACATCGCGGCGCCAGTCGGTGTCGAGCAGGCCGTAGAGGAGGCCGCAGATCTTTGGCGTGAACAGGATGGTCATGGTGGCGATGAACAGTTTCAGCGCACGCTCGGAGTCGATCACGGGCCAGGTCGGGAACAGGGCGGCGCCATCGCCGAAATAGTCCGGCACGAGGAAGCTGTTTTGCAGGGAGAGGACCATCCCGATACAGATGAACAGGAGCCAGAGCGGCGAGGAGAGGTAAGAGAAGATACCGGTGACGAGATGGAACCGGCTCGTCCATGTGAGGCTGCGGGCCTGCAGCAGCACAGCCATGTGCTGCATGTTGCCCTGGCACCAGCGCCGGTCGCGGGTGACCATGTCGATGATGGTGGGCGGGCCCTGCTCGTACGATCCGGTGATGTCCGCCCGGACCTCGACCCCCCAGCCGGCGCGGCGCAGGAAGGCGGCCTCGACAAAGTCATGGCTCATGATCGTGCCGCCGAACGGAGCACGGCCGTGGATTTCCGGCAGGCCGGCGGCCTCGGCCAGGGCGCGGATGCGGAGGATGGCGTTGTGGCCCCAGAAATTGCCTTCCTTCTGCGCCCACCAGGCGATGCCGTGCCCGAGGACAGGGCCGTAGAGCGCGGCGGCGAACTGCTGGCAGCGGCCGAACAGCGTGTCGACGCCGACGAGTTGCGGGATGGTCTGGATCAGGCCGGTGTGGGGCGCCGCCTGCATCGCATCGACGAGGCGCAGGATCGTGTCGCGCTCCATGTAGCTGTCGGCGTCATAGACGATCATGTAGTCGTAGCGCCCGCCCCAGCGGGTGACGAAGTCGCGGATGTTGCCGGACTTGCGGTGCGTGTTGATCGTGCGGCGGCGGTAGTGGATCCGCACGTCGGCCGGTTGCAGGGTCTGCAGGCGCTCGAAGGCGGCCTCTTCCTGGAGGGCGATTTCCGGCGTGTTGGTATCGCTGAGGATGAAGCATTCGAAATGGCCGGGCGCGCCCGACAGGCTCTGCGCCGTGGAGAGCACGGTGGCGAAGATCTGCTCCACGTCCTCGTTATAGACCGGGAAGGCGATGACGGTTTTCGCGCCGGCGATCCTCCGCACGCTGATGTCTGCCGGTGGGCGGCTGCTGGCGGCCAACTTGGCGCCGAGGCCGGCCAGCGCGTTGATGAAGGCAAAGCAGACCCAGCTGATGTTGAGGGCGAAGACAGCGAGCAGGGCCCATTCGAACACGGTCAGGCCGGACACCGACAGGACCTGGAACATCTCATGCGTCGCCCAGCCGGTCAGCAGGACCGTGGACACGAACAGGAACACCTTGCGCCACATCAGGGATTTCGGCGCAAACCGGCTCCGGCTGGCGGCGGGGGCGCCGAAGGCCTGGTCCGGCATCGAAACCGGGAACTCGATCGGGCGGGCACGCAGGTCGTTCATTCGGGTCTCCAGCGGTAGAGCCAGGTTTCTGAGATCGGCTTTCCTCCCGAGGTGAGCAGGGCCCTGAGTTCGGCCACATCGGCGCCCTCGGCGCCGAGCTCGAATGTGAGCCGGGTTTTCCCGGTCTCGGCATGTCGCTTGATGTTCGGATTGAATATCGCGCCCGACGAAGTCGAGATGCTGGCTTCAATGTTGTCGGGCAATGTCTCGCCGGCCGTGTCATAATCGATGACGAACAGCTGCCGGCGGCGGTCGGGCGTCTTGCCGGAGCGCGTACCGGCCACCGGGAACACCTCCGGCGAGGGCGGCGCGGTCAGGCTCCATTGCATCGTATAAGACAGGGTGTAGGCCTCACCCGGCTGCCAGGGGGCGGCAGGCTTCCAGAAGGCGACGATGTTGTCGTTGTATTCGTTGGCGGTCGGGATCTCGACGAGCGAGAGGTGGCCCTCGCCCCAGCCCGAGAAAGGCTCGATCCAGACGTTCGGACGGCGGTGGTAGTCCGCCTCGACATCGGCGAACGCTTCGAGGCCGCGGCGGCGCTGGACGAGACCGAACCCCTTCGGCACGGCGGTGGCCAGCACGGAAATCTGCAGCGACTGGGGATTGATCAGCGGGCGCCAGACCCATTCGCCATTGTGCATGTGGATGCGCAGGCCCTCGGAATCATGGACGGCCGGCCGGAAATCGTCCGGGTACTTGCGCAGGTCATGCGGCGAAAAGAAGTACATCGAGGTCAGCGGCGCGATGCCGACGGAGGTCAGCTCGCGGCGCGGGAAGAACTGGGCGGAGACATCGGTGCGGGTCTCGGCGCCGGGCGTGATGGTGAACTCGAACGCGCCGGTGATGCTCTCGCCGTCCATCAGGGCATAGACAGTCATGCTCGGCCCATCCGGCGCGGGGCGCACCAGCCAGAATTCGGCGAAATGCGGGAACTGCTCACCGTCCGGCGAGGCCGTGCCGATCGACAGGCCGCGGGCGGAGGCGCCGTATACGGTGCCCGCCCCCAGCGCGCGGAAAAAGCTGGCGCCCTTGAAACTGACGAGTTCGTCGAACTTGCCGGGCTGGTTGAGGACGCTCAGGATGCGGAAACCGGCAAAGCCAACAACGCCCTTGAGCCGGTTCGGCACGGGGAGGTCTTGGAAGTCGAAGTCGCGCGCCGAGGCCGTCCGGGCGATGACCTTGCCGTCCTCGACAAGATTGAGGCGGATGGCCTGATGGAACAGGTAGCCGCGCGGGTCCGGCAGCACGCGGAAGCCGCTGGCGATGTCGGGGGTCTCTCCAGCGCCGGGTTCGGCGGCCGCCTGGGGCCAGATCGCGGCCTCGGAGCGGTTCTGGATGCGGCGATACTGGTCATAGTCGAGATCGGGCATGCCCTTGGGCAGGCCTTCCGGCGGCACGTAGGGCTGAAGGGCGAGATCGCGGGCGCGGGCGCGGACATCGTCGATGCCGAAGCCACTGGCGGCGGCCGGCGTGCCGCTCGCTGCGGCGTCGGGCGCGGCCGACTCGCTGCCGGCAATCGCGGCGCCGCCTTCGGTCGCCTGCTCGCCTGCGGTGCCAGACCCCGAGGGCGCCGAACATGCGCACACCAAAAAAAGGCCGCCGAGGGCAGCCCTTTTCAGGTTCCAGACAGCGGTGCGCAGCTTCCGCAATGAAACGCTCCTCAGGCCGGGCCGTTGAACACAAGTTTGGTTAAGAGATGTTGCAGTGCAACAAGACGGGCACAGATTTCAATGTCCGAAGGCCCCAATGGTTGCAATTTGGGCTGTCCGCTACCCCGCCTCAGTCTTCGCGCCTCCGTCGGAAAATCCTGTGGCGGTTTCAAGGCAGGACTGCGAGAAATGGCGGGTCGGTCGTGCGCGCTTCGCAGGGTTGACCTGCCCCACGTTTTTCGAGCCAAAGTCTCGTTGCACAGCAACCAGCGGCTTGGGGCCAGGTCGGCTCCGATTATTCAGTTCGGCATCCGGCATGCTAACCTCAGTCCTGTCATTCGGCCGCCTCACCGCCACCAGGCTGGAGATCGCCGAAAGGCGACGTAAGGTTTCTCAAAGAGCCCGGGCGCCAATAGTTCCGACCGGGCATAGCGAACAGTCCTGATTTCGGAAATTCCAAGTAACGGCTTCAGCCGTCACCAAAACATGATGCTAACGTCACGCCGGCTTCACTGTGTCCGCCTACCGGAATTTTGGCCCGGTCGCCGACCGGACATTGTACACTGGAGACGACCATGAAGCGCGCAAGACTCCTTGGGACGAGCGTTGGGCTTTTCTTTGCCCTCACATCCCCTGCCGTCGCCCAAACTATCGCGGCTGAAAGTGCCTCAGATAGTCAGGAAACCGCCGTCATGGACCGCGTGATTGTCACCGGCACGCGGGAGTCTGGCCGAACGAAATTCGAGTCTTTGGCGCCTGTGGATGTTCTTTCTGAGGCGGCCGTTCAGGGGTCAGCATCAGCCGAGTTTGGCGATGTGCTTGCTCAACTCGTGCCGTCTTTCAACGTGCAGCGCCTGCCGCTCGCCGATGGACAGGTCTTCGTCCGGCCGGCGTCGCTCCGCAATCTCTCTCCTGATCAGACGCTTGTTCTGATCAACGGAAAAAGACTGCACCGGTCCGCTCTTCTCGGATCGCGCGGATCGCAAGCGCCTGATTTTGCCCAGATCCCATCCTTTGCAATCAAGCGCGTTGAAGTGCTTCGGGACGGTGCCTCTGCCCAATACGGATCCGATGCAATCGCCGGGGTGATCAACGTTATTCTGAAAGATGAGCCCGGGCTCGAAGGATTTGCCCAGTATGGGCAGTATTATGAAGGGGACGGCGCCAATTACAGAGTCGGCGGACAGGGCGGCGTACAGCTCGGCGAGGCCGGTTTCCTGAATGGCGGGGTCGAATGGACGACGAGCGACCCCACGTCGCGCACGCGCCAGCGGCCAGACGCAATTGCTTTCCAGTTGGCAAACCCAACCCTCCAGGTTCCAAATCCCGTCCAGCGCTGGGGACAACCGGAATCGAGCGCCCTGCGCGCTAATCTGAACTTTTCCTATGACTTGGTCCCGTCCGTCTCAGCCTATGGCTTCCTGACCTATGGCCAAGGAGAAGGCGACAGTGACTTCAACTGGCGCAATCCGTCGTCGACCGGTAGCGTTTTCAACACCTCATCGGCTTTTCCTGGGTTCACGGCTCGGTCGATTTATCCGGTTGGTTTTTCGCCCATCTTTGGACAGGACGACGAGGATTATCAGCTCTCGTCCGGCCTGCGCGGCGCTTACGGCGCTGACTTCAACTGGGATGTGAGCGCGTCCTACGGTTCGAACAAAATTGATTATCGGATCGCCAACACGATCAACGCCTCGCTTGGCCCGGCCAGCCCGCTGGACTTTGACCTTGGCAGCCTTGCTCAGCGCGAATTCAACCTCAACGCAGACTTTGTCTACAGGCTGGATGTCGATAGCCTCGCTAACCCTTTGAACATCGCGTTCGGGCTGGAGCGTCGCTCCGAGACCTACGAGATCACTGCCGGTGAGCCGGCGTCCTATGCAATCGGACCAGGCGCGGCGACTGGGCTTGCGCCAAATGCGAACGGGTTTCCTGGCTTCAGCCAGCGTCAGGCCGGTGAGTTCGATCAGACGAGCAATGCCGCCTATGTTGATGTCGAGGCAGACCTGACGTCACGCCTGACCCTGGCCGGCGCTGTCCGGTACGAAGATTTCTCCGAGTTTGGCAGCTCCACAGACTACAAGGCGTCCGGTCGATATGCCTTGACAGACAGCCTTGCCGCGCGCGCGTCATACTCAACTGGGTTCCGCGCCCCGACACCGGGCCAGCTCTTCTCGACTGCGACGACGCAAGGCCTCGATACCGTCACGCTACAGATCTTCAACTCTGGCCGCCTGTCGCCGTCAGATCCGCTCGCCATTGCTCTCGGAGCAGAGCCCCTGACGCCGGAGGAAGCCGAAACCCTGAGCGGGGGCCTGACATGGCGGACCGGCTTTGGACTTTCGGGTTCAATCGATGCCTATCAGATCAAGGTGACTGACCGTTTTAGCCAATCGGCGACGCGGGCTGTGCCGGCGGGGACGCCAAACCCGGATCTGTTCACAGGGGTGAGCTTTTTCGTCAACGCCTTCGACACAAAGACAACGGGTGTCGACCTGACCCTTGATTACCTGGCTGACCTTGGTCCGGGCACGCTTAACCTGACGGGCGCGGTGAACCTCAACGAAACCGAAGTTGAAGGCGGCACAACCAGTGTTGTGACCAGCGCCCAGCAGCGGCGCGTCTTCGAAGAGGGTCGGCCAAAGCAAAACGCGACGGCAAGCGCAAGCTACGATCTCGGCAAGCTGAATGTCACGGCGCGGGCACGTTATTATGGCCCGTGGACGGATAGTTCCGGGAACACGACAGGACTGATCTTCCAGGAGTTCGGAGCCATCACGTTGTTCGATCTTGCGGTCGCTTATGATCTGACTTCGAATGTTTCTGTCAGGATCGGCGCCGAGAACCTCTTTGATACCTATCCGGATGAGGCGACGTTCCAGGCCAATCGCGGCTTGATCTACTCGCGTAACGCGCCCTACGACACAGATGGCGGGCAGTATTACATTCGCCTTGACGCGAAGTTCTAGGTCCGTCTGAGCGGCTGTGAAACCGTTGATCAACGTGCCTGACAGGCGCAGCTTCCTGAAGGGAGCGGCAGGCACGCTGGTCGGCCTTTCGGCGGGATGCGCAACTCCCCCTTATCGCGCTGCTGAAAAGGGTGGGGGATTGGACGAAAATTTCTGGCCTTCGGTCCGTGCGGACTTCGACCTTCCAGATGGCGTCATCCAGCTGGAAAATGGCGCCTGGGGTGTCATGTCCTTGCCCGTGAGGGAGGCCTACTTCCGACACCAAACGCGGGTCAACCAGCAAGGCTCATACTATACGCGGCGCGATTTCGGCGCGGATGTGACCGCTGTGCGAGCCCGCGTCGCTGCCTCACTTGGTGTGCATACGGATGAAATTGCCTTCTCGCGCAATGCGACCGAAGCGTTGCAGGCTCTCATTGGCGGTTATAACCGCCTTGTGCCCGGTGACGGCGTCCTTCTCAGTGATCTCGACTATGACAGTATGCAGACGGCAATGCGGTGGCTCGAGAGCCGGCGCGGTGCTCAGATTCGCGAAGTCATTCTGCCTGAACCGGCCACCAAGGATGGCCTTATCCGCGCATATGAATCTGCGTTGGATGCCCATCCGGATATCCGCCTGATTTTGCTGACACATGTCAGCCACCGCAATGGTGTCGTTATGCCCATAGCAGAAATCACGGCGCTGGCGCGCGCCCGCGGCGTCGATGTTATTCTCGATAGTGCGCACGCCTGGGGCCAGGTCGATCTGAGGCTCAATGACATGGGCACTGATTTTGCCGGCCTGAACCTGCACAAGTGGATCGGCGCACCGATTGGTGTCGGACTGATGTTCATCCGCCGCGGCCGCCTTGCCGACATTGACCGTTTCATGGGTGAACCGGAGGGACTGGGGATTGAAATCGATACACGTCTGCATACCGGAACCACCAACTTCGCGGCTTTGCTGAGCGTAGCCGACGCACTGGACTACCACGAAAGTATCGGGGCAGAGCGCAAGGCCGCGCGCCTGCGCTTCCTGGCCAACTCATGGACCGAACCTGCAAGGTCGCTACCCGGCATCGAGATCATTTCGCCTACCGACCCGGCTTTGCGAGCGGGCATCGCCGCTTTCAGGCGAAGTGGCGAAACAAGCATTGAACAGAACCGAGAACTTGTGGAGCGACTGCTGAAGGAGTTTGGCATCTTTACCGTCGTTCGCTCTGGACTTGCGTCGGGTGCCTGTGTTCGGATTACCCCGGGAATATTCACGTCCGAGGCAGAGATAAGGGCGTTGCTAAACGCGCTCGAACAAATTGGCAGCTGACCGCGAAGGCCAGATCAGGACGGCTTCCGCCGAAGCCTGAGTCGCATAACCCCACAATTCACGCAGCAGTAACGCAAATTACGTTAGATATTGTAGGGCAAGAATGGGCCAACGACTGTCGTAGAAGGGTACCCAACTCGTGCCATTCGCGCTCTCCAAATCGGCCATTCGCGGGTCTCGGAATGCAAACCAAATCCAGCCGACCTGCCATTCCAAAGCGCTTGACTGCTAATGCGGTCAAAGCAGCCTAACGCTCCAGTCCATTCCTAGACAACTGGCGCGCCAGCCGCTCACGCTCTACCTGCTGCGAAAGTTGTCGCTCGGCCATCAGTTGCTTGCGGATATCAAGGTGCAGCTCCATTGCCTTGAGGAGGTCCTGCCAGTCCGGCTCGAACTGCAGCACGCCCCGCCGGACCTCTCGGGCAAGTCCGAGGCGTCGGAGCTCCTTCGTCCGAGCCCTGATAGCAGCGGTCACATGGGGATCGCGGTTCTGTGCTTCCAGGCGGCGAATTTCTATCACTTGGCTTTCAGGCAACTGCCCGGCGATCATCCGGTCGAGACGTGTCGGTGCATGCCGGGTGGTCTCTCGCTCAAGTGCTTCGCGTTCCTGGCCGTGCTTGCGGTGCCCGAGCCAGCTCGTTGCTACATCCCTGGCGATCTCGCGCAGCCGGTGCCGGATGAAGTCACGCGGCAGGATCAGGTCCTGCCCATTGGCCCGGCGCCCGCGCAGGATGATGTGGGTATGGGCGTGACCGGTATCGTGGTGGTTGACCGCGACCCAGGAGAAGCGGGTGCCGAGTTCGGCTTCGGCCTGCGCCATGACTTGCCGTGTGTAGCCCGTCAGGTCGCGCAGGCGCTCGCCTTCCTCTGGCGCAAGGATGATTCGGAAGTGGCGTTTGTCGGACCTAGCCCAGGCATCGGCGCGCGCTGCGCCGTCAATTCCTTCGCCGTCCGGGCCGTAGAAGACATCCCTTCCGCGCTCGCCTCTCGCGAGATAATGGGCATGCTCGCGGGCCCCGTCTTCCGGTGTGCCGAGGGCGGGCTCGAGGGAAGGGGCTCCGGCCCTTTCGCTTAACTCGTCTCGGCCAGCGGCGTCGCGGGCAAGATAGCGCGTGTGGGCCTTCAGGGCGCCGGCGCTCCCGCCGCCATGATTGAAATAGTGCAGCTTGACCGCGGCACGCTGGCGCAAGTCGGAGAACGCGTCCCCCCGTCCGACATCCTTCGCGTGACGCTTGACCGGTGCCCGTTCGGCGAGGCGGCGCGAGAGGGGCGTGAGCGTGCGCGAACCTTGGGCCCCGGCCTCGCCGCGGCGGGCGCTGCCAGCAAGGCTGCCCTCGAGCCGGTCGCCATCGATCCGCCGCGTGAAGCGCGAGGACTTCGACTGGGCAGGGCGCTCACCACTCGCGGCGCGCGCGAGTTTCGAAAAGCTCAGTAGCCGGTCATTCCTGCTATCGGTCATCGGCGACTCGCTTCATTGAGGCGAAATTCAAAGCGTCCCTATGCGGATCAAACCACAGGCTGTGGCACGGCCTGTAGCGCAGGCTACAGCCTGCAAAAACCTCCGCGCCGACTGGCGTCTCGCGCGGCCTGCAGGCCGCGCCTTTATCTTGCCCTCTTAATCTTTTCATCCGCTCCATGACGATGAGACTACCATCGCCCGGATTTCAGCGATTCCAGTTTCATTCGATGGGCGAAGTTGATCAGTCGCCTGATCTGCGAAGTGGGCGCCAGGGCCCGGTGAGATCAGCGCGTTTTGAGATGCCCCAATACCGCCCGTCAAAACTGCCCGGATGATCGCCGAGGAGAAATACATAGCCAGCATCGAGGGTCACGCAGCCGGTCCAGGAGGGTAGGGGATCGCCAAAGACACCCACGTCAGCGCGTTCGGCAATCGGCTTGCCATTTACAGAAACCGCGGTGCCTTCGGCGCACACCGTATCGCCCTCCATCGCAGCGATCCGCTTCAGGAACCGGTCGCCCGCGTCGGCGAAATTGCGTTTGGCGGCGTAGTCCGGCGCAGCATGAATTGAGCGGATCGTGACAACCGATCCGCGCGCCAGTTCCGACCCGTCGCGTACATAAAAGCCGTTCGGGATCGAGTCCGACGGGTTGTAGAGGATTAGGTCGTGCGGCCGAAACACGGCCAGCCCTATCCCGGCCAGCACGCCGGCCAGGATCAGAGTTTTCGCGCGAGAGGAGAGCGTTGGCGCGGACATCGCTGCTCAAACACGCAAGTCCCGCGCCATCTAAAATGCATAAGCCGCCCCGGAGGGATTCTCCGGGGCGGCTCTGCTCTGGCTGAAGAAGATGGTTATTCCTTCGGGTTCCAGAGGATCACATGACGGCCCTTCTTGCCTTTGACCGGCGCGAGGTTCGCGAAGATCTTGCGGGGGCCGATTTGGGGGTCTGCGAGCGTGATCGAGAGGTATTCGCGGCCCGATTGCTTCGCTTTGCGCATCCAGCCGCCGCCGATCTCGGTCGAGGTCTCTCCGGCGAAGATGCGGTAGTCCGGCTGGCCGTCGCCGGCTTTTTCCGCGTTCTTCTCGATGCGGATCGCAGCTGACAGGTTCATCATTGCGAGGGTGCCTTCGAAACCGGCTTTGGTTTCCGTGACGTATCCGAGTGCATTTGCCATGGGGGTCTCCTTTTCGTTTCCTTGGCTGTCTACCGGGAACCCTTTGTTCCCGTCGACGCCGGACCGAAAGGACGGCCTGCGCCGGGTCTGAACCCGTCAGGGGCGCAACGTGAGTGGAGCACCGCTCCAGGCAGGAAATTTGCCTCGCGAGGAATGCGCGGAACGCGCAGGGGAAATCTCCTGCCTGGAGCGGTTTCAGGCCTGGTGCAGGCCGTCCAGGTCCAACGGCAAGAGACGGAAAACAAGGGTTCCGCGAGATGCGCCACGCGGAAAATGAGACCATGCGTTAGTAACGAATCTCGGATCACCAAAAAGCGGAAACAAAGGGCCGAAGGAACAGTCTGAGCAGCTTTGATCGCCGGCTGCCCAAAGCGTGACGCAGCGATCAAGAACTGGCGAAGGTTCAAGCGGCGGACGCGTGTCAAGCATGACCTGCGACGACGGGATAAGTCATCGCGCGCGGATACCCAGCGCGGACCAGTCATCGTCACAAGGAATTCGCGCAACCTGAGCTTGACCCAGGACAGGCATTCCGTTTGATCATCTGAAATGAATTGTCCCGGGGCTGGTGAAGCAACCCCGGGACGGCAATCACGTGCATGTGGAGATGTCAACGTGACGCAATTTTTACAGTATGATTGCCGGCCGCCTTTTTCAAGGCGTGGCCCGCACAGTTCGGTTCATTCTCCGCAGCGGCTGCAACAGTCCGGCGGCGGATAATGACATTATTGAACCTTTCCGGCACGCGCAGGCTTCCGATGTTGCGGCAGGCAGAGGCGGCGGAGTGCGGCCTTGCCTGTGTCGGGATGGTTGCCGGCGCGCATGGGTTTGAAACGGATCTTGCTGGTCTCCGGCGCCAGTTCCCGATTTCACTGAAGG
>Ga0247832_1005800_pt1 | contig 14011 bp, 9 predicted proteins | sample LaCruzMarch2015__10_FD_192407 | JGI IMG/M metagenome (GOLD analysis project Ga0247832, IMG submission 192407) | Freshwater microbial communities from meromictic Lake La Cruz, Castile-La Mancha, Spain - LaCruzMarch2015_4m | ecosystem: Environmental > Aquatic > Freshwater > Lake | place: Spain... | reverse complement strand
GCGAAAACCGCCGTCGGTGACGATACCGGCGACGCCGCGCTTCATGAGCCGCGTCACCAGGATGTTGCCGGCCGAGGCGGCGCGCGCGTCCTTGCGGCTGTCGATGATGAACACCGCGCCTGGCGGGCATTCTTCGATGGCCTTGCGCTGCGGGTGAGCGCGATCCTGGAACACGGTGATCGGATTGAGGTCCTCGCGCGCCGGCATATAGCGCAGCGTGAACGCTTCCCCGACCATCGTCGGCTTGCCCGGATCGAGGGGATGGACGTCCTGAATCATCTGGTTGCGCAGGCCGCGTTTGTAGAGTGCGGTGCACAGAGTCGCGGTCGAGACCGTCTTCAGCTTGTCGCGGGTCTCAGGCTTCAGTGGCATAGAGGCCTCGTGAGGATGGCCGATCGCGTTCAGTCGATCGAGACGGCAGAAGTGGCTCGGCGCCGGGTGCAGATCCGGTTATGCCCTGCCGGCCGGTCGCGGTCGAGTGTCACGCGTGGAAACCTGTCACGATCCCACGTTGGAAAAGTCTGGAGGTCGCCCGTGCGCTGCCCCTGCCGAAAAGTCAGCGAACCTGTCGACTACGATGCCTGCTGCGGGCCGCTGCATGCCGGCAGCATAGCCGCGCCGTCCGCGCTCGCGCTGATGCGCGCCCGCTATGCGGCGTATGCACTGGCAAACATCGCGTTCGTGCGTGACACGTGGCACCCCACCACGCGCCCGAGGCATCTCGAAGCCGACCCGCCCGGCACGTGGATCAGCCTGAAGATCCAGCACGCCAGCGAGACCGCCAGCGAAGCGACCGTCTCGTTCGTGGCGCGCTCCCGGCGTGGCGGCCGTACCAGCGTGCTCGCCGAGACGTCGCGCTTCCGCCACGAGGACGGCCGCTGGCTTTACGTCGACGGCACGATCGAGCCTGACGGCGGTTCCGGGCCGAGTGAGCGTTGAGGGCTGCAGGCGAAAATCCGATGGCGGCTGGCAGGCGAGTGCGATAATCATTTTGGCGCAAGACCGGCCGGCCCATGCTGATGGCATGGCCCCATGTGCCGGCCGACGTGAACCGATCCGCCGACCGGATCGTCATCTTCGGCCGGCCCATTCACAACGGTCTCTCCGGGGCCCCGTAGCTCAGCTGGATAGAGCATCAGATTCCTAATCTGAGGGTCACAGGTTCAAATCCTGTCGGGGTCACCAACAAAATCAACAACTTATAAGATTGAGCGGACCAGCCGAAAGGCGCCATATCTCTCAAATATACATGGAAGGGCGCAAGTTTGTGAGGGCTGGTGGTGGCGTGCGAAGACCGTGCTGACAGGCGTGAAATGACCGACCAACGGGCAGCTTCTCGAGTTGGCGGCGTCAATAGCCGCCACTGACCTCGGAACCGCTGGTTGGCAGGTGCTGAGCTTGTCGGGATGCTAGTGGCAGCGTCTGGCGATGGGGCGGGCCGAATGACTGGCCGCCGTGGGCAGAGAGAGCCACAGCAGGTCGTTCGGGGCTTACCTAAACCGGATAGTTCGTGTGCTCCAGCCAGACGGCCGACGTCACCGTTGCCGCCGTGACCGCTCAACCTCCGAGAGCCGACACTCGACTAACCATGCGCTGGACTCGCCACGAAACTCTTGATCCTCTTGATAGACGCGGTTGCCCGAGACCGACCGTGGGTGCGCCGACGTTGAGGGCCAGCTCCGGACGTCATCAAACACGGATGATCTGACAGCATGTGCTTTTCGTGCACACCGAGCTGGTAGTCGTCGTCCCGAAAATCGCTGCAGTGCATCACGAGGGAGGCGGATTCCGGCGTCTGGCGACCGCTTTCGGCCCTACCGCGTCGGTCGGCACTCGAACCGCAAACCGGGAGTTTTGACCCAATAGCGAGCGTGCCGATGGTTCAGCTTGCGCATCGTCGCCGTGTCCGCTTAAGATCACCACGTCAGGAGGCACGACGGGGACAGCGGGCCAGGAGCCGGCTAAAGCTTCCAAGTGAATGTTGCACCGCACGATGTCATCTATCTCGCAACTTGGTCTTGTTTGCACGGCTTCATTAATTAACCTCCGGCCGCTCCGCGCATCCTTCAGTGATTGAGGTATCGCGAGCCTCAAGTGTTGAGACCCTGAGATTTTGAAATCGAAAGTGCTGCATCATGAGCGGTGCCCTTGACTGAAACAGACCTAGTTGATGCTCTTACCGCGACCAACAGGAAGCAGCAAACTGCGGGTCAAAAGCGTGAATATGCAACGTTGATAAGCTTGAGCTGATGCAAGACGGGATGGAACATGCTGAGCGAAAGACCATTGCATGCTTTGACTCTGGTTATCCTGGGGCTCGCTGCATCATTTTCGCATCACGCAAATGCACATGATCTCGACGGCTTGTTGCGCCGCAATAGCTTGCCGCTCGAAACCAGGCAGGCCATAGACGCTGTCAGCAGGGTGCGCAGCGTGCTCGGTCCGGGACGCCCAACGGTGGAGGAGATTTCGGCCAACCCTGCCAAGTTGGCGGCTCTGAAGGGTCTCGGCATCCAGATTGGCTCTCGCGAAGCGCTCGAAGGCGTGTTTGACGCGCGCGCGCTCTGGCCTAACAATTATCGGCTTCGAATCTGTTTTCTGGATGGCAATGATCACGGTCGATCGGCCGTCATGTGGGTAGCACATGAAGTCGTCGGCCACACCAATCTTACCGTTGATCCGGTGGTCCGGACCTGTGCCCCGAAAGATCGAGCAGATATTCGCGTTTCGTTCCAGCTCGGCGACGGCCATTGGTCCTTCATCGGTACAGATTCTAAGCATTTCACTAGGTACGGGGAACCGACGATGGGCCTCGATCGACTCGATATGCTCAACCCGGTAAGCGAGGAGCATCTCGGCATCATGCGCCACGAGTTCATGCACGCCATCGGCGCCATGCACGAGCATCAACATCCCGATAGCGGTTGCGAGGCCGGCATCAAGAAAGAGTCGATCAGACAAGCTTATGGATGGTCACAAAAAGATATCGAAACTAATTTCAAGGAACTCGTTTGGGGCGGTTATGTCTTAGACAAATTGGAGCGTGAAATTGTCGGCTCCAGCTATGATCCGCAATCGATCATGCATTACAAGCTGCCCGCCGAGTACTTTACGACGGGCGATCAGCACAAGTGCTTTTTGCCGATGAAGAACACCCGGCTATCCGCAGGCGACATCTCACTTTTGCGTCAGCTATATCCGAAATAGCCGAGTCCGAGTGGACCTTGGGCAATTGCCACGGAGTTCATTATCATGCGTTACCTGCAAATCCTTGTCTTGGCGCTCCTGCTGACCTTTCCCGACCTCGAAAGCGCAGCGATGGCGCAGGCCACTGCCGAAGGCGCGCCGCGAAGGGGCGGAGAACGTGCGATCCCCAAACTGCCGGTGTCTGATGCCGATCAGCTAGCGAGGCTCAAACGCTTCGTCAAACCTCCGATTATAAAACCTATGCCCGACTGTGACTTGTGCAACGATTGCTGCAAAACGAGTAGCAACATCAGAGGACTTAGTGCAGCCAGCGCCATGGCTGAGCGGCCCCGCAGCCTGTCCATCGCCAAGGCCCCTGCGTGCCAGCTCTGGAGCGAGGCAGAGTTCGTCGACGACGACTATAAGCGGCGCCTGCGCGAACTCGATCTTAGGCCGAAGTTCATCGCATGCCACACGATTTCTGAGCGCCTCCTGAAGTCGCGCTCCGATGGGTCTGTGATTCCGTCGGCCGCAGATGAAAAGCTTGCGACTGAGTATGCCGAGGCGTGTTTCGACGAGCGGTTGACTCTACTCGGCGAGGTATCGACCGCTGCCGATCGCATGCAGGTCGCCGAACAACTGATGTTCGTCAGCCGGCGTATCGATCGCACGAGCATGAGCTGTCACGGTTTCCGGCTCGGAAATCTGGTTATCACCGCCCTTCACTGCGCCCGCAGCCGGGGTCTGTTCCTTCCCGTTGAAATGCAGGTGCGAACGGTGGATAATGGGCGGTTGCTGGAGGCCGAGGAAATCTTTCCAGCCGACGAGGGTGGCTACGATCCACAACAGCGTGCTGGTAGCGACGTCGCCGTCTTGCGCATCATTGACGCCGGCTTCTCGAGCGAGACCCGCCCACCCTTCGATTGGCTGGCCGCGCCGAGCCGACGAGGCCGTCTGGTAACCGTGCAATCCAACATCTATGTTCGTGCCGCGGCCAAGCAAGACGACTCTAGCGACGCCACGCATACTCTTCGTTTTCGGGACACGCCCCTGTGCCGCCTGGTCGACGTGTCGCCAGATGGTGACCTGCTTCACTCGTGTGCGACCGAGCATGGTACTAGCGGAGCACCGCTGTTCCAGCGTGGCGCCGACGGCAAGCTGCGGCTAGTTGGCGTTCATGCCGGCTCGGTCGAGCCATGGAACGGCCCACCCAGTTGGCGCGGGTGTGAACACTTCAACTATGGCGCCCGCGTTCCGCTGACCCGGATCCATGCTCTTCTGGCGGAGCACAGGTAGTCCCACCAGCTGCGCAGATTATAAGTAACGAACCTTGAAATGATTGCACACCACGAGGGACGATATGAGATCGACACCCATGCGCGGTTCGCCGTTGCGTCGAGCGATTGCTGGATGGTTTCTGCTAACCGTCGTAGTCACGGCAGGTACGGCAGAGGCACAGCGCTCCCAGCTGCCCGTCGACTGGTCCGATAACAATACTTCAGGTGCGTTGGAAAGCTTCGAGCGGGACATGGCGCGAACGCCCCGTCCGAAATCGCTGCCGACATCCCGGCAACTCAGCCTTCCCCGTTGGGGGTTCGGCATCGATCTTGTGCGACCGAACGCGAACGAACGGGCGCGGTCTTTGTCCTCGACCACATCTACAACCGAAATCGCTTGGCCCAGTTGCGCCGCAGCTGTTCCGAAAGTTGGCGAAGCGGAAGGCGACACGCGAGACTGGTACAGCGACGATTACGACTGGGGTTGCATCTCTATCAACATCATGGGTGACAGGAACTACGATCCGCGCCTGCGAACCGAGATCACTACGTCTGCCTCGGACTGCGAGGTAAAGAACGGCCGCAGCACGACCGCGGTAACACCAAGCTTGCAGTTTGATCGCGGCAGCTTCGTTCTGCATCTGCGGCTGAACGGCATTCCATATACAATCAACGGTTCTTGCCTGCGCGGTGCCGAAGCTTTCTGCACCAATCGCGCAGCGCAATGCGCATTGGTCGAGCGGTTAATTCTCAAAGGGGGGGCGCCGCAGTGAGGGTTGGAAATGCCTATATTCGTGCGGTTCTCGTCATGTTGCTCGGTGTCGTCGGCACCAGCGATGCAACAGCGCAACGTCGCCACGATTTCTCTTATTTCGGACCAGGCGATCTGCAACCAATGGCAACGGAAAAAGGCGTTCGCGACCGTCGTGTCTTCTTTCCGGATTTCGCCTTTCCACTTCGTGTCGGCCCCCACGCAGGCAGCGACGGGCAACCGCTGCACGCGTATCTCAACAGCCAGATATTCCGGGCACCCGGCGTCGCCGTGAATGGCATCGAGAACTACGTCTATCCATGGCGCGACAATTACTGTGAGAGCCAGCGCGGCTGGTCTATGCCCAATTGCCCCGCGGGTATTGGCCATCAAGGCCAGGACATCCGGCCTTCGTCGCCGGACAATCAGGTTTGGGACGTGCTTGCGGTCGACGACGGAGAGGTCATTAGCGTCAATGCCAACACGACCGTGATCGTGCGATCGAGCGCGAACAACGGCGTCACCTGTCGCTATCTCCATATGCAGCCCGTGCTGGTCAAGAAGCAGCAAAAGGTCGTCAGGGGCGTTACGGTCATGGGGAAGGTCTCGAACTTCATGGGTGGCGTGCCCGGTACATCGATACATCTGCACTTCGACTGTGAAGCGACGCATCCAGAGCTTCGCCGCAAGGTTTTCATGCCCGTCTACACGTCGTTGGTCGCCAGTTATCGCAGAGCCTGGGGGCTGCCGGATCTCGTTGCGCAGCGGATATTAGCACGTGACCCGGAGAGGGAAGCACCGTCTGACGCAGGCGGCTGTGCGACCTCAAGCGAAGTGCTCGAAGCCACCCGAGGGCTGAATGTTTCGAGCCGGTGGGTCCACAACTGCTCCGAAATGGGGGCTGTCGTCGATGGCAGCTCTCTGAAGCTGGTCTACCTGCGACCCCAAACGACTGTCGTGGAGGCTGCCCGCCGCAATCCGGTCCTCGTGCAAGGAAATTTGCAGGACAGTCGATTTAGAGGGAAGGCGATCAGGTTCAATAAGGATTGCAACGATCCTGCATTCGATATCAGCGGCGACTTTTCGCTTGACGCCCAATCATTCGTGCTTACGGGCGAGCGGGCAGTGTTGGGGTCGAATTGCAAAGGCATCGACACCACGATCGAAAACCTAGTTTTCGAACGAGCGGAATCAACTGGCGGCAGGCCGCAAGGCCCCGACGGTCAGCCTTCCCCGAGCGTGGTCGGGCTGACGTGCCCCTTTGGACTGAAGCCCGGCGATAAGCCGAGGATCATCGGAGGCGTCGAGTTTCCTCCGAAAAGCGAACGAAGCTGCAACTTCACGGCCATTACCCTCCCTGGCGGACAGTCGTTCGAGAGCATGCCGCAGTACGTACAGCAATGGCCGGGGATCTTGAGCGAGGTCTTGACGGACCGGTTCGACGATCAGATCATCACCCTGCGAACCGCAGAGGCGGGGGTTGGTCTGTGGTACTACTGGGTCATGAACCGGGCTAGGCACGGGGAAGGCCTTGAGCACAGTGGTTTCGGCCAGAAACCGACTCCGACCCTTGCGCAGCTGGCAAGAGCGATGGCCGGAGCTGGACGGTCCGCGGACTACGTGCAGAAGGTCTATCTAGCCCCGTATGTAAAGTTTGCCAGCACCTACTTCAGCAGGGATGTGGACGATGATGAGCGCATCGACATGTCGATACCGGAAAACCGCTGGAACCTGGCACGCACGATGTTCCGACTCGAGTCCGGGCGCGAACCAGTGATTAGCCGCAAGCAATTCGAATGCGGCATAGCGCTGGGTCTCGACGTGAACGCGGATTTTCAGACGGCCGGAATCGAAAAAAATCCCCAGGTAAAAGCGGTTTTCTCAAAGACGAGAGGACTGGCCTACTACATCGACGAATGCGGGAAGTCAGGTGATCAGCCCCCACCGTCAACTCCAAGCACCGCAGTCGATGGTCCGATCGCCGAACTCAATCGCAAGCTCGAGATTGCGACGAGCCAGATCTCAGTTCTCATGCGAGAAAAGTCCGCACTGGCGGTCGAGAAAACATCGCTCGAAGAGCGCCTCAACTCTTCCCTATCTCGGCTGCAGTCTCTTGAGCGAGAAGTCAGCCGCCTTAAGAGCCAGGAGCCAGAGTCTACCGAAGCTATCCGATCCGATCATTTATTGCAGTCTTTGCAAGCTGAGAACAAGTTGCTTGCAGCGCGCATTCAATCTACGGAACGGGAGCTATTGCTCATGACGCAGCTACTTCAAGCCACTCGCGAAATCTGTAGACTCAAGAGCACGAACTGCGGCTAGGACACTCGTATCGAAGCCGCAGCATGTACTGATGGCCTGTTGCTCTTAACGTTTGCCGAGCGAACTAATGCAGCAAAAAGGCGGACGTCGAGCCCGCTTGCCAATTAGCGCGGTTTCTGCATCCGCTATACTGATGGGGCGCCGCCCATGTTGCAACTGCTCAAGGCAGGCCAAGGTCGGCCGCGTTCCTCCAAACCGTCGTGCGACTGTCGGGTATCGTATCATCCAGCTGCCGAACCGCAAGAGCCTGCGGGCTCGATCGCGCACGGCAGCTCCTGGCCCTCCTCGACGCTTTGCTGCAGCGCGACATGACGGACGGTGTCCGGCGCTTCGCGTCATGGTTCGCTGGTCGTGCCCACGTCAGTCGGTATCGGAGGACTTCCGGGCAGCAACTGATCGATGTTCATTCTTCCCCTTGATCCGAAGCAGACGCTTAGCGGGATCCGAAAAGCCAACGAAGTCGGGCGAGCAGTCGAAGATCATGAGCAGGATCCGGCAGTGCGACAAGCGCCCACGAGACTGCTTGCAGCACCCGGGCTCGGATCATCAGGTCCAATCTTTCTTGATCGAATTGTCGACCATATCCGGCGAGAGCTTCCGAGGCGGCTCGACCGCGCCCGAACACCCTGGATGACGCCGTCAGGCAAGCGAGGTCCCATTCGACGGGCCCCGAGCAAGTGTCTTCGAGGTCACCCCAAATACACCCTTTGTCTGTGAGCATTAAATTGCCGTAGTGCGCATCCCCGTGAAGAGGTTGGACACCGCATTCGCCCTCAATCCGTTGCCTCACGACTTCGAATTCCATCACAACCCGCCTTCTGGCTTCGACATCCAGGCGACGGCCCGGGTGATCGGCAACAATGGCTTGCCCCTCGTAGAAGGGTGTTAGATGCGGCAACTTGATACCAGTCTGGGCAAGAGATTCGTGCAGAGCGCGAAGTTGCTGCCCCGCCTGGAAAGGCGTCGCTCGCTCAGGCTTCGTGTTAAGATGCGTCCAGAAGCTAAGCCACAGGTTCTGTTCCTCATGAGGTCCTGGTGGTAGCAAGTTGCTGGGCCGGACCGAAGCCGCTCCCTCCTGCGCCAAGGCGAGCCCAACAGCGATCTCGCGGGCCATAGCTGACGCGCAATCACGCGTTGTGCTCGCGAGCGTTGCGACCCGCGCAACGATAGGATGTGGAGCAATCCTGACCAGCGTGTTGCTATAGCCGCCCAGGACCACAGGCGTGAAGTCACGGATACCAAAGCGATGCGCAGCGGCGCAGGCCGCCCGGGTCGCTCGATCCACTAGTGCATGCTCTTGAGTCGCCATGCCCCGACCACTGAGACGATAGATCACGAAATGTCAGCCTCGATCGACAGCTATGATATGGCCCATCTCGGAGTAGGACCAGAAACGGACCCGGGTGGAAATCCGCCATTGAGGCCGCTGGCCTCCGCAGCCGCAATTTTTGCGGCGCACCACGCCGACCGAAGCACTGAAGGCTGAGAGGCAACACCAGTGATGAGCGCATGCACGACGGTCGATGTGGGTCAAAACACACGATCCGCTGACCGAGTGTCGACCGACGCGGTAGGCTCGAAAGCGGTCGCCGGAAGCAGGAATCCACCACCCGCGCGATGCACTGCAGCGATTATCGCGGCGACGACTACCAACTTGATGTGCTTCCAAAGCACACGCCGTCTGATGATCCGTGTCTGGCTGTTGTCGCTTTTGGCCCGACCCTGCCAGACGTGAGTGGAGCGCTTGTCGACGCGATCGGGTGAGGATCTGCCAAAGTGCGACAGGCTGTCGCAATATGTCCGTAGCTGGGGTATGGGCTGCCGGAGCCTCGTGGCGCCACGATAGATCTTCATGACCCAGAGCGACTTTGTTCTCGTCGTCCAGTTTGACGGTGGCGAAAATCAATAGCCGACGTCACCGGTGTAATCCAATTTCACTGTGCCGCTTCCGACAAGCGGGCAAGGGACTTCCAGAAGACAACCTTGTCGTTGCCCGGCTCGTAGAAATCGCGAATGCGAGCCTCTTCTGCATAGCCGAGCCGCTTGTAAAGCGCCCGTTGCCTCTCGAAGCTGCCCAAGCCGGAAGTCTCAATAAGTACGATACGACCGTCCCTGGCGGCGACCTGCCGCTCGACCGCGCCGATGATTGCTGCACCGCGCCCTCGCCGCTGCTTGTCTGGATGTACGGCGATCATCAGGAGGTTCCACGTCCCATCAGTCAGTCGCTCCGGCGCGCAGTAGGCAATGCCGATCGGCCCGCCATCGTCATCGGTGAGCCAGAACTCACCGGCTGAACCGTCGGCAGCGAGGTAGGCTGCCATCATCCCGCCGAGCATGTCGGCCGGGAAAAGCTCAACGGCACTGATGATGCGCTCCAACGCAGGCTGATCGGCCTGCAAGGTTGAGCGAATTGTGGGCTTAACTGTCGCGTGATTTCTCATTCGACCAACATAACTCAATATCTCTTTCGGGTCTCGACCGTCCCGGCAAGTCTACCCTTTCTATCCGGACACGCACGAACAAGCCGAACGATCGCGTGTTGGCCTGTTGTGCCCTAACCGACGAGTACCGACCATCTTGCGCAAGCTCGAAGCTGAGGGGTAAGCTGACGGTCGTCAAGTGACTGGCGGCTATCTGGGAGTGAATCGTACGCCGCTGGCGGCCGTGGCGATGCTCGAATCTGACCCGGCGTATTCGTTAACTGGAAGTGCGAAGCTGATCACACTTTGCCAGAGGGCCTTGACCGGATGTCGCGCCAGCGAGATCGCAATTGCCCGAACGAACGCGGAGGTTTCAGAACGGCATTGTTAGCCGCTTCGCTGTGACCTTGGAGCCGGAGCTGTAGCTGATATCGACAAGGGTCGTGTAGTCAGACTCACTCCATTCGACCGGGAACGTATCGGCCGGCGCGCCAAGAGACGCGACAAGGCGCGGGATGTCCGAGTGACGCCAGGAGATGACGCCGAACTTGCTGCGATAGGTGCGTTTCTCGCCCAGAGCGGCGACAAGCGCGTCAACCTCGTCATCGTCAAATTTGCTCTTGATCTCCAGACCGGCGGCTGCGGCAAGAGGCTCGATCGTCTCGACCGGTCGGCGCGAGCGGTCCGAGGACTTTGCGGCGACGAGGAAATCCGGCCGCCCAAACGTCTCAAGAACGTACGGCACCAGCCGCGCGGCGCGCTCGTGGCCGGCGGGCGAAAGGTTACGATCGCGCCTACCGCCAGTCTTCTCGGCATGGCGCAGAACAATGAGGCGTGCAGGCCCCGTGTCAGGCCGAAAGGGCGAGACTCCAGGCCGCACCGTTGGCGCACCGAAAAACAGAGACTTGAACCAATTCAGCAGTCGCATGATGCGCATTGCCCCATCAGTGACCCAGCATGGCCCGAACCCGATGCCGATAGCGCATCAGACAGGCACGATCCAGTGGTGAGTTTCGGGGACGTGAGCGCATTATTCGCGCTGTGCCAGAAAATGGCGCGACATCGCGTCGGCATTCGTCAAGCGAAGTTGACTGGCAGCTTCTGGGTGTACAGGATGAGCGGCGGGCACGATACCAGTTTGGCAATCCTGACCCCTTGCCGAACAAGGCGTGAGCGGAGATTGCGCCAACATCTTGGGTCCGGTTATAGTGAGAGCGACCGTGGACTTGCACGGGGGCAATGATATCCGTCGGCTGCCTGAGGCATGAGAGACCAGCCACCAGAACGCCCCAGGACTATGGCCGATTGTCCGCGTGTTCTTCGCGGCGGCTCTTGGGACTCGCTTCCAGAAGACCTTCGCATGACTGACCACCGGGGGCCAGAGAGCGTTAGCATTGCGAGCGTGGGCTTCCGTGCAGCGCGCACGCTAAAGCCTAAGCCATAGCCCTGACATGCCCTGCTAGCTTCTTTCGATCAGTCTTGGAGTATTGAGCATGTTGCGCTTTCTTGTTTCACTGTGTGTCCTCGTAGCATTCAACACCATTTGCAGCGCTCAGCCCGCCCCAAAACGCGTCGCCCTCGTCGTCGGCGTCGCTAAGTACCATCAGCCTCTGAAACCGTTGGCGAATCCTGTGCGTGATGCGCGCCGCATCGCCGAGGTACTGGCGCTCAACGACTTCGTCGTAACGTTTGTCGAGGATCCTGACCACGCCAGTTTCAGCAAGATTGTCGATGCTTTCGCTACGACCTCTCGCGGCGCAGAAGAAGCCGTGATCTTCTTCTCGGGCCACGGCATGGCCGTGGTCGAGGATGGCAAGCTCATCAATGCGCTCGCGCCTGTGGATGCCGAAATCGACTGCAAGACCCGCAACGCCCGTCGCATTATCGGCATGGAACAGATCATCGAGCGACTGGCACATATCCCAAAGAAAGTCGCGCTGTTCGATGCCTGCCGTAACGATCCCTTCGTCGGCTGCTCCGGCCCTGGCGCCGGTGGCTATGGCTTCCGCCAAATTGCCATCAGTGATGCTCCAGACCCGTCGCCTCCGGGCGAAACGCGGAGTCTCGCCGGTTCTGCCGGCCGCGGCTTCGAGGCGGTACTTACGCAGTCAGCTTCCAGCTTGTTGATTTCGTATGCCAGCGATCTTGGTGGCCTCGCGCTCGACGGCGAGCCCGGCAAACACTCGCCGTTCGCCGAAGCGCTGCTCGCCGAGTTGGAGGTTGGAGGACGAAAGCCATTTGCTGAGATGCTGGATAAGACGTCAAAACGAGTCGCAAGCCTCACTAACAGCTTTCAAGTGCCCTGGGTCGTCACTCGCGGTGGCGAACCGGATATGTGCCTCACAGGAGTGGACTGCGAAGCGCGCGGTCGCCTGCGGCAAGATCGCGCCCTGAGTGACGCCCTCGGCGCAGCTTTTGATGCGGAGCGCCTCAGGGGAACCAAGGATCTGCACAATGCTCTCGCACGCGTGACGACTGCGATCGAAAGCTTGAAGACCGCTGGCATCGAAATTCCGCACCCCCTATTGCGCCAGTTTCAAGAGTTGCTGGTGTTGACGCCAAAGCGTCAACTTGTGCGTCACGAGGCCATTGAGCGGCTTGGATTGTCGGTCGAGCCGGGTGCACTCGGTCACGTGAAGTTCTCTGGCGATGGCCGTATCGGCACTTTCCAGGAGAAGTCCGGCCGCGTGATCGTGCTCGATTTTGAAGCGATGCAGATCGTTCAGCGTTTGCCAGGCAATGCCAACGAGCCATCCGAAGTAACGCTCTCAAATCTTGGTGACCGCGCCGTGATGTGTCGGTACGTAGAGATGGCTAAGAAATGCGTTCTGATCACCGTTGCGAACGGTCGCATCGAGCGCACCATCGAACTGCCGGCAGGTTCCTCAACCGGCCCCGTGTTCGCTCCGAACGACGCCTTCGTCGCATGGGCCATCAACGACTTTACCCCAGGTCGTCGCGGCTACAAGATCGTTATCGAACCAATCGGCAATTCAAGATCTCCGGTGACGATTAATCTGCCCCGCGACGAAGAGGCAAAAAATAAAGGGGTTGTCGATGGGCTCCACATGCGCATCTCGCAAGACGGAAAGGAGATTGCCGTGTTGTCGCCGGCTAGGCTCCATCTGTTCCGGGACTCTGGCGGCACCTGGACCAGCGCAATCCTCGACGGCATCTACGATCGCCTGAACGAAGCCTATGGTGCCAATAACGAGCCAAGCTTTGACTTCGATTTTGTATCGCGTCGCTTTGCATTCGCCACCCCGGCAGTGTCCGTGCTGATCGCCGATGTCGAGGTTTCTGGCAGCCGCCTCATCATGAAGCAAAGATTTCAGTTTAGGGATTGCGCCGGTTGCTCGGTTCTGGGTTTTGTTCCAGGCGGCCGCGAGGTTGTGCTCGCAGGTCTCGGTACCGACGGCTTTGTAGGTGTGTTTGCTCTGCCTGTGCGCCTCGAATGGTCCAATGTTGGTCCGGTCTTCCAGATCCGCCAGACGGCTCGAGTTGGCCACTTTGGCCCTACGAGCCGAATGCTGGTTGTTTACGACATCAATGGCTCTCAATTGCAACGGCTCGACCTCGCGGGCCATCCGATTCACCGAGCCTTTACTTTAGCCGGTCGCGACGAAGTTTACGTCATGCCGGGCCGCCAGCCAGGGCAAGTTGTAATCAACGACAGGGCACAAGAGCGCGGCTTTGATTTCGATCCCAAATCGGGTGCGGTAAATGGAGAGCATTCCATCTCTGAGAAGGCCGCCTCTGACTATAGCTCGTCCGAGCTCGCACCTGGGGCCAAGGTCGATCCTCGTCTGTTTCTGCACGATGATCGCCACGGCCACGCCTACGGTCGCGAAACCGTGGTGGCTGCAGCATCTGGCACCAAGGACAAGCCGTCGATCCGGTTCTACCTGCCAACCCTCGGTAGTGGCTCAGGTCCCTCGTCTCAAACGGCCGACGAGCGGACACTGGTGGTCGCTGGCAATAGCAATGGCCGCATTGACGTACTGAGGCTGCCTCTTTCGATAGATGAGCAACTAGCCACCGCGCGAAAGATATTGGGA
>Ga0247832_1005794_pt1 | contig 14024 bp, 8 predicted proteins | sample LaCruzMarch2015__10_FD_192407 | JGI IMG/M metagenome (GOLD analysis project Ga0247832, IMG submission 192407) | Freshwater microbial communities from meromictic Lake La Cruz, Castile-La Mancha, Spain - LaCruzMarch2015_4m | ecosystem: Environmental > Aquatic > Freshwater > Lake | place: Spain... | reverse complement strand
AATTACAGCCTGCAGCTCTTGGGATTGGATACCAAGAGTGGAGAGTCGTTGACCTTGAACCACGGGTTGGTTGCTGAGGGCTTGCGGGCCCCCTTTGTTTTGGCCCCGGGCCTGGTGATTCCGCAGGGTCTGTATTGGTGGAGGCAATCCAGTGCACGCCTACGTACGTTCAGGGGGCGGAAAATGGCTTTGGACAGTCGTTGGGCTTGGGGAGAATTTTACGACGGTCGCAGTGTCCAAACCCAAACCGAAATCCTTTGGCGCAGCAGCCGTTATGTGGGTTTTAATCTACGCTTTGAGCACAACCGAATCCAGTTGCCCGCGGGTTCTTTGGAAACCAATCTAGTGGGAACGCGAATCACCTATGCCTTGAATCCTCAGGTTTTTGGCTCCCTTCTGGGTCAATGGAATTCCAGCCAAGACGAGTTGAATTTGAATTTTCGCTTGCAGGTGATACCGGCCATCGGCAAAGATTTTTTCTTGATTATCAATCAGATTTACAGCACCCAACAGGAGACATGGTTGCCGACTCGGGGAACGATTTTGGGAAAATTAATTTGGCGCTTTGTGGTTTAGGCGGTCTTGTGTCCTGATTTAAAGGTCTTTGGATAAACGGGGTTGTTTTTGGAGGATGCGGCGATAGTGGAGGGTGGCATAGTTGGAATAATACAAATCGCAGGTTTGGTTGCTGGGTCCGGAACCGGGCCGACGTTGAATACGGAGGATGGGTTTTTCGTTGTTACGGACAAACAATTTGACTTTGGCGCCGGATTTGGTTTTGAAATAGCCTTTGGCCGAATAACCATCGGCAAAGCCATTGACTTTGAAGCGGATGGGAGGAATTTCGGCCACCGTATCCACCGCGGTGATCTGTTCCCAGGGCAGGTCGGTGCTGTACATCCCCTCGATGCGCAGGCCTTGATCGGTGACCACGAGGGTTGAGGGGCGGTCCCCGGCCCACATCAATACCGAAACCAGTATCAGGACGCCTATCAGAAGCCCCGGTGCCAAATAGCGCAGACCGTGAGGGGAGGGCAGTCGGTCTCGGTAGGTCCAGGTGAACCAAGTCAGTCCCCCTAGTGTCCAGTACAAGGTGACGGGGGCGGACCAACGACGGTAACGGTCCATGTTCGCCTCGGAAAGATCGATGAAACCGTTGTGAACCAAGGCGCCAACAAGGCCTCCAAGGAGCAGGCCCCCAGCCAATCCGTCAAAAAATCGACGTTGAAGCCTCAAATACCCTTGAAGATCAAAGCGGGCTTGGTCCTCGGCGGACATGTTGTTGTACCCGTTCAACCAGGTTCCTGCGTTGGCAGGGGTTATCAGTCGTCCCAAGGCCCCAAAGACAGCGGCCAAAAAAAAGGGGAGGAAGAGGAGTTCCATCGCGGTCTTAAATTTACCCCAAGATGCAAAAACTTGGAACAAGGCTGGCCCGGTATTGGAATCTGGGATGGATGTTTGCTTGGGGCCTAGGGGCCTTGGGTTTTGGTTCGGTTCTGGCTCAATCAAACGGTCCAAGGGAGGCATGGGTTGAGACCACCCTGCGTCAACTCACGCTCCGCCAGAAGATAGGCCAACTCATCATGGTTCCTGTATTTGCCCAAGCGGATACGGCCGATGCCCAGGTTTTGGGCCTGCTTCGGGATTACGAGGTGGGGGGACTTATTTGGATGAAAGGCAAGAGCGGTAAGCTCCTTTCTTTGTTACAACACTACAAAAAAGCATCGACGCATCCTCTATGGATGGCGATGGATGCCGAATGGGGGGCGGCGATGCGTTTGGACGATCGGCCTCGTTTCCCGTATGCCATGACCATGGGGGCTTGCCAGGACACGGACTTGGTCGAAGCTTTGGCCGAGGCGATGGGGAGGGAATTGAAGGAATTGGGAATGCATATCAGTTTTGGCCCGGTGGCCGATGTGAATAGCAACCCGTTTAACCCTGTGATTGGGTTTCGTTCCTTTGGGTCGGAACCCCGCGATGTCCTCGCGATGGCTTTGGCCTATGCGCGGGGTTTGGAGAAGGCCGGCGTTATGTCTTGTGCCAAGCATTTTCCGGGACACGGGGATACCGAATTGGACTCGCACCATGATTTGCCTGTCTTGAACAAGAGTAGGGAGCAATTGGATAGCCTGGAGCTCAGCACCTTTCGAGGCCTTTTGGGATTGCCCTCCATGATGTCGGCTCATTTGATCGTGCACGCCTTGGATAGTGGGCTGGACCTGCCGGTGAGTTTGAATCCTTCGGCCTTGGAGGGGCTCCTTCGCCGCCAGTGGGGTTATGAGGGCGTGATATTTAGCGATGCGCTCAACATGAAAGGAGCCAGCCAATGTTACCCTCCCGGTGAATTGGAGTGGAAGGCCTTGGAGGCCGGTAACGATGTCCTGCTCTATGTGACCGATGTACCCAAGGCGGTCCAGCGCATTGAACAAGCGCTCCTCTCTGGTGAATGGACCGAGGCGGCCTTGGACGAAAAAGTCCGTCGAATTCTAAGCGCCAAATACCGCTATGTTTTAAACGGCCCCGAATCGTCCAACGGCCCCGAGAAAGGCAACGCCGCAAACCGCGTTCGCCCGCCTTCTTTGCTTCAAGATCGTTGCTTTAACAAAGCATTGTCGGTATGGAATCCAGCAGGCTCGATCATGCCCGAACTGAGGCCCGACGGCCCAAGGCTGTACCTGGCATTGGGCGGGGATTCTCCCCGAGATGCCTACAATCGTTTGGGACTCTATGCCCAGGCTGATTTTTTGCATTGGCCTTGGAAGGGGGCCGCGGAACCGGAATTTGGTCCTGTCCATGGGGATGGCATGTCCTTGGATTCAATCCTTTGTGTCTACCCAGAATGGGTGGTGGCTTGGCATGTGCCCAGTCAGCGATGGTCCACAGGATTGGGAATGGACAGCCTTCGTTTGCAGCGCTGGAAGGGTTTGATGGACAAAGCTCGAGCCAAGGGGGTTCGGATGGTGCATTTGTTGTTTGGAAATCCCTTGGCTTTTACCCGCATGCAGGTCAAGGAGACGATTCTTTGTGCCTACGAGGATCGGCCCGAAGCCTATACCGCCGCCGTTCAGGCCTTGTTTGGTGCCTCCGATGCGCCCGGTCTTTTGCCCCTACGTTGGCCGGCTACTCACCATGGCCTGACGCAAACCGAGAAACAGGACCCCGTCCTGCGATGGCAGCCCCGTATTCAAAACGAAAGTGTTCAGGGTCAGACGGTTCTATCATCGCGCTGCACGGCGATGGCCGATTCCTTGGTGGAGGCGGCCAGGAGGCAAGGTGCCTTCCCGGGGGCTCAACTGTTGGTTGCCCAGGGCGAACGAATTTTGATGGCCAAAGCTTATGGTAGCACCGACACATCGGGTCTGGTTCCGGTGGATATGGGTCATGTTTACGATTTGGCCTCGTTGACCAAGGTCCTCTCCACGGCTCTGGCCGCCATGCATTTGCACACCCTTCGTCCTTTGCCCATGCAGTTGACCATGGGCAGCCTTCTCCCCGAACTCAAAAAACATCCCTTGGGCAGTCGCAAATTGGCGGCCGTTCTAACGCACCAGGCGGGGCTGGCTTCGCATATCCCCTTTCAGAAGTTACTGGGATCGGATACCAACCTGGCCCGCGTTTGGTCTGACCTCCAACACAATCCTTCTTTGTTACGGGACTCCCTGGAGAGAAGGATTTTGGCCCTGCCCGTGGGGCCCGAGGGGAGTTATCGATACAGCGATTTGGGTTTGTTATGGGTTGAAAAGTGGCTTCAAAAAGAATACATGGCTCGTTACGGGATGGATTACCGTTCCTTTTTGACCCAAGCTTGGTACGAACCCTGCGGTGCGAGTCGTTTGGGATATGTTCCCACTCGCCGGCTGCCTTTGCATCGTCTGGTCCCCACCGAGGTGGATACCCTTTGGCGCAAATCCACCGTGCATGGGCAGGTTCACGACCCCATGGCCGATTTGATGGGCGGGGTGGCTCCCCATGCCGGGCTTTTTGGTACCGCATCGGATGTGGCCCGGGTGATGATGCCTCTGGTCACCGGGTATTTTCCGGGTTCGGCCAAGGTGGATCCATCCACCGTGAGTCGCTTTACCACGGCGTATTTTGCCGGCAACCGCCGAGGCTTGCTTTGGGACAAACCCCTGGCCGGCTCCACCCAGGCCGCGGCTCCACGCAGTTTTGGACACAGCGGCTTTACGGGAACCTATGTTTGGACCGATCCCGAAACGGGTTTGATTCTGGTCTTTTTGTCCAACCGCATTCACCCCAATGCCGAACCAAATCTCTTGGCTCGATCCAATCTGCGAACCGATTTGTGGGATCTTTTTTATAAAGAGGTCAAGGCCTCCGAGAATCCCCCGTCCCGTATCCCCTAAACCTCTAGGGAAAGAGAACCTTTTGGGGTTTGAATTGTCCTATACCTAATCATTGTCCATGAATCAACCCATGCGAATCGGAATGGTCTGTTACCCCACCTACGGGGGAAGCGGGGTCGTCGCCACAGAATTGGGCAAGGCCCTGGCCGATCGGGGGCACCAAGTACATTTTGTCTCCAATTCATTGCCCGCTCGCCTGGATGTCTTTCGGGAAAATCTTTATTTTCACGAGGTGAGCATGGTTCATTACCCGCTCTTTGAACATTCACCCTATGTCTTGGCCCTCACGGGTAAGTTGGTGGAGGTGGTCCGAGAACAAAAGCTGGACCTGCTGCATGTTCATTACGCGATACCGCATGCGACGGCGGCTCATTTGGCCCGCGAGATCTTGGCCGGGCAAGGAATACGGGTCAAGGTCATCACGACACTGCACGGGACCGATATCACCTTGGTGGGCAAGGACCCCAATTACGCACCGGTTGTCAGTTTTGCGATCCAGCAATCCGATGCGGTGACCGCTGTTTCGGACTTTTTGAGGGACGAAACCCATCGCTACTTTGATTGCCGCAAAAAAGTGATCACCGTTCCCAATTTTGTGGATTTGCATCGCTTCACTCCTTCGGTTCGACCCGGTTTGAGGGAGCGATTTTGCCCAGAGGGGCACCGACTTTTGATCCATATATCCAATTTTAGGAGGGTCAAGCGCATTGACCGTGTGGTGGAATGGTTTCATCGAATATCTGAGCAGGTTCCATCCACCCTTCTCATGGTCGGGGACGGTCCGGAATTGCCTCGAGCGGAGCAAAGCGTTCGGGAAGGAGGCCTTTCCGGCAAAGTGCATTTTATCGGCCGTCAAGATCCGGTTGAGAGTTTGCTGGGTGTTTCGGATTTGTTGTTGTTGCCCTCCGAAACCGAGAGTTTTGGATTGGCGGCCCTGGAGGCCATGGCATGCGGGGTTCCCGTCATGTCCAGCGATGCCGGTGGATTGCCCGAATTGATAGAGGACGGTCTTGGGGGCATTCTGGTTTCCGAAAATGGACAGGCCCAAGGAATCGAAAGGGCCGTGGCCTTGTTGTCGGATCCGTCTAGGTTGGATCAATTTCGTCAAGCGTCCATTCGGCGCGCTTCGAATTATTCCTTGGAACGGATTCTGCCCTTGTACGAAGCATTGTACCGCCAGGTTTTGGAGGAGGACAACCGGTGAGCTCCCGGACCCCCATCCCTCCTGATTCCACCGTGGTCCAGGCCGTTGATTTGGTCAAGGACTACGGGACCTTTCGGGCCGTTGACGGACTGAATTTTGAATTGAAAGCGGGCGGTGTGATGGGTTTTTTGGGACCCAACGGGGCGGGCAAAAGCACGACGCTCCGGATGTTGGTGGATTTGATTCGCCCCAGCAGGGGTCAACTTTCTTTGTTTGGACTCCCTTACCGCACGCATCGTCAGGCCATCCTTGCACGGATTGGATGCCTGATCGAAAAACCAGATTTTTATAAATACCTCAGCGCTCTTCAAAACCTGGAACTGCTCGCCAGAGCCTCCGGGGTCAAGGACTATCGCAAGCGTTCCTTGGAATTGATGGATTTTGTGGGACTGAGCGGTCGGGAGAACGACAAGGTCTCTTCTTTTTCGCACGGGATGCGGCAACGCTTGGGCTTGGCCCAATGCCTCTTGCATGATCCGGATTTGGTAGTCCTTGACGAGCCCGGTACCGGTTTGGACCCCCAGGGCCTGGTGGATATGCGGGAAATGATTCAGAATCTTCACCGGGAACAAGGCAAGACTATCTTGCTATCCTCCCATCATTTGTCCGAAGTCGAGGCGGTGGCCACCGATTTGGTGGTGGTGGATCGAGGACGTTGTGTGGTTCAGGGTTCGGCCAAAGCGTTGTTATCCCAAAGTGAGCGTCAAATTCGCATCACCGTTGGACGGGCTGACGAGGCTTTGGCTTTGTTGAATGCCGGTCCCTGGGCAGGTCGGGGCCGATTAAACGATCGCGGTGAATTGACAGGGGCTTTGGGGCGTGAAGAGGTGCCTTCGGCGGTTCAATTCCTGACCCAAAACGGTTTTGAGGTGTATGCGATCGAATCCCGTCAAAAACTTGAAGACTATTATATGAATCTGTTGAACCATCACCCAACCGAAAGCTGATGTGGTGGACCGCTCTGCGCAACGAAAGCGTCAAAATCTTGGCCAAGCCCCGCTCCTATCTGGGTTTCTTGGCGATTACCCTGCTGGTGGGGGTCATTCTTTTGGCCCTGGCCCTGGATGGGAAGTCTTATATCGAATTTGTTACCTCCTCTTTGCAGCAAAGCCTCACGGTGGAGGGCAGCATGCTGAACGGGTATTTGGTGGGCTTTATCATTTTGCAAATGCTGGTGGTTCACCTTCCCCTGTTGGTGGCTTTGGTAACGGGTGATTTGGTATCGGGCGAAGCGGCCATGGGCACGCTGCGTAATTTGTTAACCAGGCCCTTGTCGCGGAGGGGTCTGCTGCTCAGCAAGTACGGAGCCGCGGCCGTTTATACCTTGGTTTTGTTGTTATGGCTTGGGATCATGGCCGTCATGGTTTCGCCTTGGATTTTTGGGGTGGGGGACTTGGCCGTGCTGAGCAACGAAGGATTGCAAATTCTACCTGCCGAAGAGGTACTCCCCCGATTTTTACAAGCCTTTGGGGTGGCCTTTGCTGCTTTGTACACCGTGGCCTGCTTGTCGGTGACCCTTTCTTGTTTCGCTGATAATTCCATCGGCCCCATCGTGGGGACCATGGCCATCATCATGGTCTTTACCTTGGTGGGAACCCTGGATGTGGCGCTTTTTGATCAAATCCGGCCTTTTTTGTTTACCACCCACATGGCGGCCTGGCGGTCCTTGTTTTTGGACCCGGTTCCTTGGGGGGATATTCTCTTTTCCATGGTCCTGTTGGGTGCTCACTGGGTTTTGTTGATTGGCGTGGGCCTGTGGACTTTTGAACGCAAAGACATCCTCACCTAATCGTACGCTCTGTTTTAAATTCTCCCCACATGCATGGTTCTTTCCGGTTGGTTTTTGTAGGCCTCGTTTGCTTGGGGTGGAGCGGTTCCATGCCGCTTGCCCATGCTCAGAAAAGCGCGAGCGCTGCCACGGGATTAAACAACGCCGAAGCCCTGGTGGATCGCCTGGTTCAGCGCAGTCTCTCCCTTCGGGATTTGGCGGCCGAGGTTCAGGTTCAGGCCGATGTTCCTCGGGTCAAAATCAGACCACTGTCCGCCACCATGCACTACCTGGCCCCGGATCGTTTTCACTTGCAAAGTCCTCGCCTAGCCTTGCTGCCTCGGCAGAATCCCATGGAACTTTTTGAGTTCCTCAAAAAACCGGATGGTTACCGCAGCATGTTGATGGGGGAGGACCAAGTGGGTCGTCAAAGGGCCGTTCTACTTACGTTGTTGCCAACCGGTACCGGTCAGGATTGGCAACTGATTCGACTCTGGTTACAACCTTCGACAGCCCGCATTCTTCAGGCCGAAATCACGCGTCGCAGCCTGGGCACGGTCCAAATGCAGTATTTCTACCGCAGTGCCATCCCGCCCGCTGATCCGGCCGGTTTGGATTTGCCGGATAGCCTCCTCTTTGAAATGGATGCCAGTAGCCTCAAGCTCCCCAAAGCCCTGACCGCCGACCTGCACAGGGGGAGTCCCAAGGAGGGTCAAAAAGCGGCCCAACGCCCTTTGCAAGCGCCGGATGGAAAAGCCCGGGTGGCCATGGGGTTTCGATGGATTTCCAAAAACCAAGGGGCCGCAGCTCGCTTTTTCAAGACCCAAAAGGCCGGCTAATTGCTTATTTTGCGTGGGTTTTGCGACGGCTTATTGGAGGTCGCAACCTGTGCAATTTTGTAACCTATGAACCAGCCACTGAGCGAACAAGAGCTCTTGCGTCGTGCCTCCCTGGAATCCCTTCGGGGGTTGGGGGTCGAGCCTTACCCTTCCGCTTCCTTTGAGAGGACCCACCGGACCGCCCAAGTCCTGAGCGATTTCCGCGACGAAGATGCGGGATCCTGGCAAGAGGTTTCCCTGGCCGGTCGTTTGATGAGCCGGCGTATCATGGGCAAAGCCTCCTTTGCCGAACTGCAGGACGCCAGCGGTCGCCTTCAACTGTACATCAGCCGCGACGAAATCTGTCCCGGAGAGAACAAAGACGGTTACAACGAGGTCTTCAAAAAGCATTGCGATATCGGGGATTGGGTTGGCGTCAAGGGCCATGTTTTTCGAACCCAGGTGGGCGAAATCACGCTCCATGTCGTGAGTTTTGTTTTCTTGGCCAAGGCTTTGCGCCCCTTGCCTGTTGTCAAAAGAGACGACGAAGGTCGGGTTTACGACGGTTTCACCGATCCCGAACAACGTTACCGCATGCGCTATGTGGATTTGGTCGTGAATCCGGAAGTCCGAAATATTTTTGTGTTACGATCACGCATGATCGAAACCATGCGTCGCTTTTTTAACCGGCATGGTTATTTGGAGGTTGAAACCCCTGTGCTTCAGCCCCTCTACGGTGGAGCCTTGGCCCGGCCTTTCAAAACCCACCACAACACGTTGGACATGCCCTTGTACCTTAGAATCGCCAACGAGCTTTACCTCAAGCGATTAATTGTCGGTGGTTTCGAGGGCGTTTACGAATTTGCCCGGGATTTTCGCAACGAAGGCATGAGTCGTTTTCACAATCCGGAGTTCACCATGTTGGAGCTCTATGTGGCCTTCGAGGATTATCAATGGATGATGTCCCAAACCGAAAAGCTCCTCGAAGAGTTGGCATTGGAATTGCACGGTACGACGGTCCTGCAGGTCGGCGAGCACCGCATTGATTTCAAGGCGCCGTTCCATCGCGTAACCCTGTACGATGCGATTTCGGAGAAAGCGGGGGTCCGTGTTGATGATTTGGACGAAGCCGCTTTGCGTGAATTGGCCAACGGCCTAAAAATTGAAACCGATCCTTCGATGGGAAGGGCCAAACTCCTGGATACGCTCTTTGGGGAATTGGTGGAGCCAACCTTGGTACAGCCCACCTTTGTGATGGATTACCCGGTTGAAATGTCACCTTTGGCCAAAGCCCATCGCAGCCGACCCGGATTGGTGGAGCGATTCGAGCTTATTTGCAATAGCAAAGAAATCGCCAATGCGTTTTCGGAACTCAACGACCCCTTGGATCAGCGGGCCCGCTTCGAGGCTCAATTGGATTTGGGCAAGCGAGGGGATCCGGAGGCCATGGTTTTGGACGAAGATTTTTTGAGAGCCCTGGAATTTGGTATGCCGCCCACCGCCGGTATTGGAATTGGCATCGACCGATTGGCGATGATCATGACCAATGCGCCGAGCATTCAGGAGGTCCTTTTGTTTCCGCAGATGCGGCCCGAGAAAAACGAAGGTTGATGCTGGAGTCTCCTCCTGCTGTTTTGCCCCTGCGTTACCCTCAGCTGTGGAAGGATTATGCCTTGTTGGATAGCGGGAACGGCCTCAAATGGGAGCGATTTGGGGACCGAGTTTTGCAAAGGCCCGAACCCCAAGCCCTGTGGGCACCTGTTGAATCCCAAGCCGCTTTACGCAAATCAACCCATTGGCGTTTTGAAGCCGGGGGAAGTCGTAGCGGGCAATGGTTGGGAAGCGGGCCGGGTACGGCCGGGGATCGTTGGTCCTTGTCTTACCAAAGCCCTGCGCTGAAACTCCGGTTTCAATTGGCCATGACGGCATTCAAGCACGTGGGTTTGTTTCCAGAGCAGGCCGATAATTGGGAGTTTATCGCCGGGGTTCTCAAAAATTGGACGGGTGGTCCCCGCGTTTTGAATCTCTTTGCCTATACCGGTGGGGCCAGTTTGGCTGCTGCTGCATCCGGAGCCCAGGTCTATCATCTGGATTCCGTCCGACAGGTTGTGGACTGGGCCCGCCGCAACGCAGACCTGTCGGGTTTGGATGGCTTGCATTGGGTGGTCGAAGATGCCCGAAAATTTGTTCAGCGCGAAATCAAGCGGGGGCATTTATACGATGCGGTCTTGATGGATCCCCCGGCGTATGGCATTGGAAGTTCCGGTGAACGATGGAAGTTGGAGGATCAATTGCAGGACCTTTTGGAAGAGGTTCGCCAAATCTTGGTGCCCGAGCGGCATGCGATGTTGGTCAACGCCTACTCCCTGGGTTTGTCGCCCCTCATCCTTCGTTCGTTGTTAGGGCGTTGGTACAAAAACCAAGAAATGGAATGCGGTGAAACCGCTTTGCAGGATCGTCATGGTCGTTTTTTGCCGCTGGGAGTCTATGCCCGTGTTGTACGGGGCGAGGCCTGGCGCAGTCTGGAAGTCTCTAACAACATGCGATTGGTATGATTCTGGTTTTTGATACCGAAACCACCGGTTTACCTCGCAATTACAAAGCCCCGATCAGCGACTCGGCCAATTGGCCCCGGGCCGTTCAAGTGGGTTGGCAATTGCTCGATGATCAGGGTCAATGCATGGCGGCCCAATCCCTGGTGGTGTACCCTGATGGATTTGATATTCCCTTCAACGCAGCCAAGGTTCATCGAATCACGACCGAAAGGGCCAGGGCCGAAGGGCAGCCCTTGGAAACCGTCTTGGATATTTTTGAAGCGGATTTGCAAAAAGCAACGGTCGTTGCCGGGCATAACATTGAATTTGATTTACTGATCATCCGTGCCGAATGGCACCGTTTGGGTCGAAGCGATCGCTTTGAAGGCTTGCATGTGTTGGATACCAAGGAGGTTTCCACAGCTTTTTGTGCATTGCCCGGGGGCCGAGGGGGTCAATACAAATGGCCCTCGCTGACCGAACTCTATTGGAAGCTTTTTGGCACTGGATTTCAGGAGGCTCACGATGCAGGTGCCGATGTGGCGGCGACGGTGGATTGTTTGTTAGCCCTCGTCCAAAGGCAGGTGATCCATGCAAACCATTTGGGATTGGATGCGTCCGCCTACGAAGAATTCAGAAAGAGTCTGCAACAAAAAGGGACAGCCCCCACATCGGCGAACAACGGTGCCGGACAGGCCGCAACCCCTGTGAGCCCTTCTACAACCGGTTCAGCCAAGGCCCTTCCCAACGAAGCGGTTGCAAAGGGCGGTGTCGGATCCGAATCGTCCGTTACCAGGTTTGTTCACTTGCATTGCCATTCCCAATTTTCGTTGGGAATCCCAGGGTGCAGCACGGTTTACGATTTGGTGGACCATGCCGTGGCCCAGGGAAGCGGGGCCATTGCCCTGACGGATCACTCCACCCTCTACGGAGCTTTTTTGTTTTTTCAATACGCCCACTCCAAGGGGATCAAGCCCATTTTGGGCTTGGACCTGCAGGTTTGCAAAGACCACCGCGATCACAGCCGCAAGGATAACGGAACGCCCCAACTCCTCTTGGCCCGCAACCAAAGGGGTTACCAAAACTTGGTCAAATTGGGATCGCTATCGTACACCGAAGGCTATTATTATGTTCCCCGCGTGAGTCGGGAATTGGTCTTCGCGCACTGCGAAGGCTTGGTGGCCACCTCCGGTTCCTTGGATGCCGAAATCCCTTGGACCTTGCTCAATCACGGGGAAGCCCAGGCCGAGGAGGCCCTACGGGCCTGGAAAGAGGCCTTTGGAGAGCATTTTTATTTGGAGGTCCAAGACCACGGCCTCGAAGAAGAGCAATTTGTTCGGGCCCAATACGAAAAATGGTCGGTTCAATACAGTATTCCGATCATTGTTACCAACAATACGTATTACAACCGCGCCCAAGACGCCGACCTGCACGATACCTACCTCTGTGTTGTGCCCTTGGAATACAAGGATACCCCCATCGGGCAGGGCCGCGGTTACCGTTTTGGCATGCGGGGCGAGGGTTACCATTTGTGGGAACCCGCCGAAGCCGCAACCCGAATGGGGCAACACCCGGAATGGTTAGCCAATACCTTGGCTTTGGCCGATTCCATGGAGTCCTATACACTCCAAAGGGATGTCTTGCTCCCACGCTTTGAGATTCCACCGGGATTTGGGGACGAAAACCAATACCTACGCCACTTGACCCTTGAAGGGGCCGTCAAGCGCTACGGATCCCTAAGCCCCGAATTGCTGGAACGGATCGACTTTGAATTGCAGACCATTGCCCACACGGGTTATCCCGGGTATTTTTTGATTGTTCAGGACTTTACATCGGCGGCTCGATCCATGGGCGTGACCGTAGGGCCGGGCCGGGGTTCGGCTGCTGGGTCGGTGGTCGCCTATTGCACCGGGATCACCGATGTGGACCCCATTCGTTATGATTTGCTCTTTGAGAGGTTCCTGAACCCGGACCGCGTTAGCATGCCCGATATTGATATTGACTTTGATGACCGCGGTCGCGAAAAAGTCATGCGTTATGTAATGGAAAAATACGGGCGGAACCAAGTCGCGCAAATTGCCACTTACCATAGCATGGCAGCCAAATCGGCCATTCGTAGCATCGGTCGTGTGATGGGTCTGCAACCCTTGGAAACCGATACCCTGGCCAAACTTTTTCCGGAGGACCTGAACCGGGCCGATTACTTCAAGAAGGCCCCTCTAAGGAAACTATTGCTGAACCCCGAACAAGGGCTCAAGCATCTGGACCAATTGAGTTCCGATGATCAGCGCAAAGCCCGTTTGATGGTTGATATGTTGCGCAAAGGTGGAAGGGAGGCCCGCGTTTTGGAGCAATCCGCTTTGCTGGAAGGTTCTTTTAAGAATTCGGGAACCCACGCTTGCGGTGTCGTCATAACACCCGGTGATTTAACCGATTATGTTCCGGTCAAGAACACCCCGGATGCTCAGATTGCCTTGGTCACCCAATTCGATAACGAGGTGGCCGAAGCAGCCGGATTGCTCAAAATGGACTTTTTGGGGCTCAATACCCTGACCATCATCAACGATGCCGTTGAATTGGTGCGCGATGTGCAGCCTGATTTTCCTGCACCGGAGGATTTCCCATTGGAGGATGCGCTGACCTACACTCTTTTTCAAAAAGGAGAAACCGTCGGAATCTTCCAATACGAATCCCCCGGAATGCAGAAATACCTCAAGGAACTCAAGCCGGACAAATTCGAGGACCTCATCGCCATGAATGCCTTGTACCGCCCGGGACCCTTGGCCTACATTCCCAATTTCATCAACCGCAAACACGGCAAAGAGGCCATTGTTTACGACCTGGAGGACATGAAGGAACTCTTGGGTGAGACGTACGGAATCACGGTTTACCAAGAACAGGTGATGCTTCTGAGTCAGAAGTTGGCTGGTTTTTCCAAAGGCAAGGCGGATGAATTGCGCAAGGCCATGGGCAAAAAAATCCCCGAGAAGCTCGCCAAGCTCAAGCCTCAGTTTTTGGAGGGTTGCAAAGAAAGAGGGCATGACGAAGGGGTTGCTTCCAAAATCTGGAAGGATTGGGAAGCCTTTGCTGAATACGCTTTTAACAAATCCCATTCAACGTGTTACGCAGTGGTGGCCTTTCGAACGGCTTACCTCAAAGCGCATTACCCCGCCCAGTTTATGGCTGCGGTTTTGTCCAACCACATGTCGGATATTACCAAAGTGGCTTTCTTCTTGGAGGAATGCCGGCGGATGGGCTTGCAGGTTTTGGGCCCGGATATCAACGAATCATCTTTTCGCTTCTCGGTCAATGCCGCAGGCCAGATCCGTTTTG
>Ga0247832_1005792_pt1 | contig 14027 bp, 14 predicted proteins | sample LaCruzMarch2015__10_FD_192407 | JGI IMG/M metagenome (GOLD analysis project Ga0247832, IMG submission 192407) | Freshwater microbial communities from meromictic Lake La Cruz, Castile-La Mancha, Spain - LaCruzMarch2015_4m | ecosystem: Environmental > Aquatic > Freshwater > Lake | place: Spain... | reverse complement strand
GCATTCCGGCAACAGTGCCGCTTGTCCCCGAACCGCCCCCTGCACGAATGCCGCCATCAAAGCCCCCGCCGATTCAGCAAGGGAATCATAGCATGGAAGGGGTTTTCACACAGTCTGGGTCAAAACCGGAACTGTTCGGTGAGGATGCGTTCGTCGAGCGAGTGGTCGGGGTCGCACATCATGTAGAGTTCGATGTTGCGGGCTTTTTCGATTTCGACGCGGACCACGGAGCGGGTTTCGAAATGGTCGGCGACGGCGGACACGAGGCGCTTGGGCGTTTCCAGCACATCGATGGTGATGCGCGCCTTGTTGGGCAGCAGCGCGCCACGCCAGCGACGGGGGCGGAAGGGGCTGATGGGCGTCAAGGCGAGCAGGGGCGCGTTGATGGGCACGATGGGGCCGTGGGCCGATAAGTTGTAGGCTGTCGAGCCTGCGGGGGTTGCCACAAGGACGCCGTCGCAGATCAGTTCCTGCAATCGGACGGTGCCGTCGATCGAGATGCGGAGTTTGGCGGCTTGGGCGGTTTCGCGAAACAGCGAGACCTCGTTGATCGCGAGCGCCTTGTGAGTTTTGCCCGCGCAGTCGGTGGCAATCATCGACAAGGGGTGGATGCGGCTGACTTCGGCGTGCGCCAAGCGCTCGTGCAGGTTATCTTCGCGGTACTCGTTCATGAGGAAGCCGACCGACCCGCAGTTCATGCCGAAGATCGGGATGTGGTCGTTCATGTGGCGGTGGAGGGTTTGGAGCATCAAGCCGTCACCGCCGAGGGCGACGATGGCATCGGCCTCGTGCGAGGGGCGATTGCCGTAGATTGCGACAAGGTTCGCGAAGGCTGCCTGGGCGTCGGGGCTGTCGCTGGCGACGAAAGCGACGCGGTCGTAAGGCGGCTTGGGTTTGGACATTTCGCGCAACCGGGCAAGAGGAGGTAATGGTCAATGCCAGAAACGAGCCGGGATACAAAGAACTATCCGGTTGATGCTCTCGCGGGGCCTGGTGCCCAGGGGCTCAGTGATGTTGCAATGGTGTATTGCACGTTCCCATCGGTTGCGGCGGCCACTGCTGTGGGACGGGCACTTGTTGAGCAACGGATGGCTGCCTGCGTGAATGTCATTCCCGGCATGACGGCGATCTATGAGTGGGAGGGCGTGATTCATGAGGACGGCGAGGTTGTCGTGATCATCAAGACCCTGGCCGGGCGGGTCGCCGACGTATTCACGGCGATTGCGGCGTTGCACCCGTATGCCAATCCCGCGTTGGTGTCGTTGGACGTGCGTGCGGGTTCGCCGGCCTATCTGGCGTGGGTCAAGGCGCAGGTCAGGGCGACGTAACGAGAAGGCCCCGGTGCAGCCGTCCCCTGTGTGCTGTTGATTGCTTGTTGTCTGATCCGCCGGGTATCGGCGATGCGGGTGCACGGCCGAAACACTTCTGTATCAGGCATGACCAGACAGGACTGTCCTGCCGGTCAGGGTCGACCCTGTCGTTCAGTTACGGTTGGGGTTTTGGAACATTTCGTAGACGAGGCGGCGTGACTTTGCGCCATTGCTCATCTTTTGCGGGGGCGGCGCTGACGCCGTGTAGCGCGGGGGCGGCGGTGGACGGCGGACGTAGACGGGTTCGGACGTGTCCGGCTTGGTTTGCGACGCGGTCGGGGCGCGCGGTGTCGCACGCTGGGGGATTTTAGGATTGCGGGATGCTTCAGGTGCTGGCTGTGCCGCCGTGACGGGTTCGGCTGCTGCAGGTGCTAAACCCGCAGCGTCGGCGGGCGCGGGGATTGGTGCGCCGATGGCCATGCGACCGGGTAGGGTTGCTTGTGGGCGCGATGCAGCTTCGGGCACGAGTGCGGCGGCAACTGAGACTGGGGGCTGGGCCGTCATCGTCGGCGTTTCGGGTGGTTGCGGGCGCGTTACGCGCACTGAACCGGCCGTGATCGAGCCGGTTTCAAGGGGGCCTTGGCGAGTCGTGGTTGACCATGCCGACGCGATCGACGCGCGTTCTTGGGACTTTTGGGATTCGCTCAGTTTGGCTGCCGCGACTGCGGCCGCTGCCGCCATTGCATCGCGTTTGGCTGTGTCAGCCTGCTTTGCGCGGTCGGCCTTCGCCAAGATGCTGTTGGGTGTGCAGCGGCGATTCTCGCCTAGACTTTGATTAGCTGGGCAGTCTTCGCCGCACGCGCGGCCTTTATGACCCTGCACCAACGTCAATAGAATAAAGTCGGGTTGTTCGTAAGGTAGGCTTGCGTTGACGCGGTCGGTAAAGGTGGCCATGGCTTTTTTTGCAGCCGCGCCCCATTGGCCATTGACGTCGCCGTCGTAGCAGCCAACCCGCTTCAACTCGGTTTGGAGATCGCGGATGAGGGACTGTCGCTGTTCGTCGGACGTGGCCTTCGACGACGTAAGCTTTTTGGCTGTCGCGCTGTTTTCGGGGGAAACCGTGACTTGGGTTTTCCAAGGGTTCTCGACGATGCGCGCATCGGCGACGCTTGCGGACGCTGCCGCTTTGGTGCCACCAGGATGGGCAAGGAAATCGATGGTCCTGGCGTCTTGTGTGGGGGCATGCGTTGCGGCGTCGGCGGGCGGGATACTGGCGGATTTGGTCACCGGCGAGGTTGGCTTGGTGTCTCTGCCGGTCAGATATTGTGCGGCACGGGAGGCCTGCTGGCCCCATTGATTGCCCCACGGCTCTGTTTGAGCGGAGTCCACCTTGGAACTAGCATTGCTCATCATCAGCGGTGCCAGAATGGCGGCGGAGCCGAGCCCCAATCCAACGCAGATAGCACCGAGAACGGTCACGACACGCATAACGCTTTACTCCAAACTCGGCGCGGCTGCCCAACGGAGGCGGTTGGCCGACACCTAGAGCCCCGACGAGCCGGTAACAGCGCATCGGGGCAGCTTGCTGCCGACGGGTAATGATCTGACCACACGTATACTCCGTCAGGTGATCAAGAACAATCCAAGATTGATTGCCAAATCAGCAAAATTGTTAGCGCGACGTGAGACGGCTCCGGCGCGCCATTGGCTCGCTCGTGCGATCGACAGTCGCGGGTTCAAAAGTTGGCGAAAAGCTGACGGCAGGGCACTCCAGTGCCAAGCAGGGCTCGTTCCTCCTTGGTCTGTCAATCGTGCCCAAGTTGTGGAAGATTCGACTCTGGCAAAGGAATAACATCCCAAAAGGCTGACCAAAGGCTGCTTGCAGATACCCTTGTGGCGGTGCGGCAACACATCACCGGGCCTGCGACGAAAACGTAGAGGGCTGATTCCTCTTACCAATTTATGGGGAATCAGTTACGTACATCGGCAGGGAGTTTATTTGCGTCGGTAGATTGTGCCATTCCAACCTCAAGTGCGTTACCCACAGGCTTAGATCGAGCGGCGATTGGTGTCTGTGGATAAAGCAAGGGTTTGGGGGCAACGGGTCCTTAACACGGAAGGTTCTCCGATCACATCGCCTGCTGGTGCCTTGGGGAAGGTGCTGGATGCTCACAGGATGGCTGTGCTTTTGGTGAACGGTGCGTGCGGCAGTGTTGGCGTCGGGACTTTTAGCGTATCCCTATCAATCAAGAACACTAAGAAAAGGCCGCGATTTGTTTCGCTTACGTTAGGCCCTACTCAATGGAGAGGGCAATGAGACATGCCTTGGGCGTGTTAGGGGTGTTAGCAGCGAGTGTGTTACTTGCTGTTTCGGCCGCTATGAACTGGCAGTTTGGATATAGCCTCGGACGTAACGACTTCGATGGTCAACTCTACGGCGCCGCAAGCGCTGCAGCAGACTGCTTAAAGGCGCTTGTGCCGTTTTACTTCTTCGCCGCGTGGCGAAATCGGGAGTGGTCACAGGTCGTCGCAGCGGCATTCGTCGGTATTGTGGTGACGGGTTACTCGCTTACGTCGGCTTTGGGGAATGCGGCGCATAGCCGTAATGACACGAGCGGCGCGCGAGTCACGCAGTCGCAGCACTATCAGGATGCTCGTGCTGACATGAAGCGTGCTCAGGACCAGCTCAGCTGGATTCCGCAGCATCGCCCGCTGGCAACGGTGCAGGCCGAGATCGAGTCTCTCAAGACCAATAAAGCTTGGGGCTGGTCGGACGGCTGTAAGAAAACGGACGGCGCTGCCGAGCGCAAGATCTGCGACCGTTTCCATGCGTTAGAGGCTGAAGCTGGCTCTGCCAGTCAGGCTGCTGCATTGGAAAAGCGTATCCAGGCTGCTGAAGCCAAGATCGCTGGAACGTCTTCGACTGCTGGTGCAGTGGAAGCCGACCCGCAAGCAGCTGTTCTCGCGTCACTTCTGTCGATTGTCATACCCGACGTGAAGGTTACTCAAGTCCAGACGATGATGTCTGTGTTCGTTGCCTTGTTGCTCGAAGTTGGTTCGGGTCTGGGCATGTACGTCGCCTTTAGCCAATGGCGTCTTCATGACGTGAAGGCTCCCGCTGCACCGCGCTTTGTTCCGGTGACTGCGGCTGCGACGAATTCGACGACACTTCACACCGCTGCGGTAGCGGTGGCAGCCCAACCGGCTGTGCAACAACTTGCAAAACCGCGTTCTGGTGCAAACGACAACAGGTCGGCACCGGCTACGACTACGACGAACACTACGACGAGACTGGTCGCCCCTGAGAATGACGTGGAGCGATTTTACAAGGAGAGCATCGAAGTCACTGATGGTTCAAGTCTGACTGCAACGGAGCTTTATGAAGACTACTGTGCCTGGTGTGAAACTAAGACAAAGGAGCCTTTAGCACTTCCTACGTTTGGTCGCGCATTTGGTGAATTAGGCGTCAAGAAAGAAAAGATTGCAGGAAGAATTCGGTACATTGGCATTGCGCTCAAGTCCGAAGCAGACCGTCAGGAGGATAAGAAGCCGCCTGTCTACGCCGTGCAGGCTGCCTAACGGCAGCCAAACCAAGGGGCCCCTCACGGGGCCCTTTTCGGTTTTTAGAGTTCGATTAAGAAAAACGGCCCTGGAGCAATCCGGGGCCGTTTTGCGTTTAGGCTCCCATTCACTCCATGGCCGGGCTTGACCCGGCCATCCAGAGCCACAAGCTCGGGTCTGTCGTCGGGCTTTCGCCCGAACCCAATTGGGGGATTGCATTCCCCAAACCCCCTGCTTTTTTGTTTCTTTAGAAGGCAATCTTTGTTGCTGCAACTTATTGTCACGAAGATTCCGATCTAGGGCGAGGGGGCGGAGCTGTGCGTCACCGCACGGGTATTCCGATGTGGAGTGAAGCGAGTGGGACACGCTCGTCGTGGCGAAGCCATGCTCTGCATGGACACAGGATTTGTCGCGTACCCGCAGCGTTTAACGCATCGTGGACCGGAGACTTTCACTCCGGCGGGTGCGGCGAGCGTCTGGATCGTCCGTCGCGTACGGCACCCCAGACCTGCATCCTGCCGCCACCAGTCAGAACGCCTCCGGACGGGCTCCCCTCACGGCAACAAGACGCGGGCAGTGTAGGTCGGGGTCGCGGGGGAGGGGATACGTTTGTGGGAGTGGGCCGCCTTACTTTGTCATCCTCGGGCTTGTCCCGAGGACCCATTTTTCCATTGGCTCCAGCGCTAGTATTTGGGGCAAACCCCTGTCGTGAAAACGTGCGAGGAGGCGAATTCGCCCTCCACCTGAAGCTGAGAGTTTGCAGTTCGATGGGTCCTCGGGACAAGCCCGAGGATGACAATTGTGAGCGTGTGCCTCGGCAACGTTAGCACAGGGACGACAATTCCAACTCAAGCAGTGGATACCGTCGAACAAGCAGCCGCCCCTCACCCCGACCCTCTCCCCGTTGCGAAGGGCAACGGGGAGAGGGGGAAGTGGCCTCACCCCACCTCTAATTCCACCCACACCGGCGTATGGTCGGAGGGTTTTTCGGCTGAGCGGATGGATTTGTCGACGCCGCTGGCGGTGAGGCGGTCGGTGGCTTGGGGGGAGAGGAGGAGGTGGTCGATGCGGATGCCGTCGTTTTTCTGGAAGGCGCCGGCTTGGTAGTCCCAGAAGGTATAGACGCCGGGCTCGGGGTGGCAGGCGCGGATCGCGTCGGTGTAGCCGAGATTTAGGAGGCGGCGGAAGGCGGCGCGGCTTTCGGGTTGGAACAGGGCGTCGCCGGTCCAGGCTTCCGGGCGCTTGGCGTCCTCGAGCATGGGGATGACGTTGTAGTCGCCAGCGAGGACGACGGGCATTTCGGTTTCAGCTAAGCGCTTGGCTTGGGCTTCGAGGCGGGCCATCCAGGCGAGCTTGTAGGGGAATTTTTCGGTGCCGAGCGGGTTGCCGTTGGGCAGGTAGAGGCAGCCAATGCGGACGGCGGTCTGGCCGCCGACGACGGTCGCCTCGATGTAGCGGGCTTGCGGGTCGGCATCATCGCCGGGCAGGCCGCGCTGGATGTCTTCCAGCGGGGTTTTGGAGAGGATCGCGACGCCATTAAAGCCCTTCTGGCCGTGCGTTGCGACGTTGTAGCCAAGGGCCTCGAACTCTGAGCTGGGGAAGCCTTCGTCGACGGATTTGATTTCCTGGAAGCAGACAACGTCGGGATTTTCGTGGCGCAACCAGTCGATCGCGGTGCCCAGGCGCGCTTTGACGCCATTGATGTTCCAGGTGACGATTTTCATGATGAGGATAGGTCCTGCGTTGGCTTGACCATGAGTGTGGCCCCTGGATAGCCGGGTCAAGCCCGGCTATGGAGTCTTTGGGGGATGACTGTGTTGGTTCGGCTTTAGAAGCTAGCGTGCACGCGTCGTGCTTGCCAGCGGGCGCATAATCGCTTATCTAACCACGCTTCGTCCCGAGCGCTCGCGCCTGGATATCCATACCTTTGTCGACCGGAGCGCTCCGATGAGCAAGCATGATGCACGTGCCGTTGAAACCCAGAAAAAGAAGGCGCGCCGCGTCATTCCGCGCGCGAAGCTGTCGCGTCCGCAAGGCAACACGCCAGCCGTCCGCCGGATGCTGAAGAAGATGTCGGGAATTGCGCGCGCTGCTGCCGCCAAGGCCAAGGCTGCCGCCGTTTAAGGTTTGAGGGGCTGTATGGCGCTTGTCCGCAGCCCCGATCCCGCCCTGTTTGCGCGGCAAGCGCAGCGTGAGATCCTGTTATGGACCACGAAGGACGGGCGCGAAATTCCAATCGACGAAATGAGTGACGAGCACATCGCCAACGCGGTGCGCGTCCTTACGATTTGGCGTGGCCGGTTGCGTAAGCGCGGCGATGACAGCGGCGTGGTCCGCGATCTGGCGGACGCCATCGCCCGGTTCAAAGCCATTCAGCGGCGGCGACGCAAGGTGGCGGGGCTGGTTGGGGTGGGTCACCGCCTGAGGTCCGTCCGACTTTGATGCAATCACAGAGGTTTCAACCGCCAGCGTCAACGGCCCGGCGGATAGCGGCCATGTTGGCCGCGTAGGCTTCGCGCGAGCCGCCTTTGAAGACTGCTGATCCTGCAACGAGAACGTCGGCACCGGCAGCGGCAACCAAGGGGGCTGTCTGTGGCGTCACGCCACCATCGATCTCGATCTGGATCGGGCGCGATCCGATCATGGCTTTGACCCGGCGGGTCTTTTCAACGATGGCTGGGATGAAGGCCTGACCGCCGAACCCTGGGTTGACGGTCATCAGCAAAACGAGATCGAGACGGTCGAGCACGTATTCAATCACGCTTTCAGGTGTCGATGGATTGAGGGAGACACCGGCTTTTTTGCCGAGGGCGCGGATGGCCTGCAGGGACCGGTCGAGGTGGGGGCCTGCTTCGGCATGGACTGTGATGATGTCGGAGCCAGCCTTTGCGAACGCTTCGAAATAGGGGTCGCAGGGGGCGATCATCAGGTGGACGTCGAGGATTTTTTTGGTATGCGGGCGGATGCATTCGACGAGGCGCGGTCCAAACGTAATGTTGGGGACGAAATGTCCGTCCATGACATCGACGTGCACCCAATCGCAGCCCGCTTCGTCAATCGCGCGGACCTCTTCGCCGAACTTTGCAAAGTCGGCCGACAGAATGGACGGGGCGATCAGGATTTTTTTGCCTGCTGTCATGGTCTGAAGGTTTCCACGTTGAGGTCTCGCGCGCTATCGAACCAGCCAGCAACTAAGCGCATGGCTCGATCAATCAGCGTGGCAGGCGCGCTGACACGCTTGGCACTCATATCAGCCCTCGGGCGTTTGGACACACTATTTGACGCGGCCTATTGGCTGGCCTGGGCTCGGTTCGATTTTGGGCACCAACGTGGTGTTCAACGTGCCCGGCGGGCTTGATCGACGAGGCGGTTGATCATGGGCGTCAGCACAAGCTGCATGGCGAGATCGAGCTTGTCGCCGGGAATGACGATTGAATTGGCGCGTGTCATCCAGCTGCCGGCGATCATCGAGACGAGGTAGGGGAAGTCGATCCCGCGCGGGTTTCTGAAGCGGATGACGACGAGCGATTCACCAGCGGTCGGAATCCAACGTGCAACGAACGGATTTGAGGTGTCGACGATGGGCACGCGCTGGAAATTGATATCGGTCTGCGTAAACTGAGGGCAGATGACATTCACATAGGCGTGCATGCGCCGCAGGATGGTGTCTGTGACAGCCTCTGTGGTGTAGCCGCGTGAGGCGCGGTCGCGATGGATTTTTTGAATCCACTCAAGATTGATCACGGGCACGACGCCGATCTTGAGGTCTGCGTGATCGGCGATGTTGAGTTCGGTGGTTTTAACAGCGCCGTGAAGTCCCTCGTAGAACAGCACGTCGCTGTCCGCGCCGATCTCGCGCCAGGGTGTGAATTGCCCAGGTGGCACGCCATGCTTGCGGGATTCATCGTCGTTGTGGACATATGCGCGGGCCTTGCAAACGCCAGTCCGGCCATAGGCTGCCATCTCTGCGGCCAGCTCGTTGAGAAGATTGGCCTCAAGCGAAAAGTGGCTGAACGTATTATCTCCCGCCTCCTGACGCCGCAGCGTTTCGAGCTTCATTTTAGCCCGGTCAAACGCGTGGAAGGCATCGCCATGGATGCTGGCTGCTGCGACGCCTTCGCGGCGGAAAATCTGATCGAAGGTGTGCTTGACCGTGCTGGTGCCAGCGCCCGAGGAGCCGACAACCGAAATGATTGGATGTTTTGCCGACATGGGGCCTCAGGTGCTGAACAAGCCGCGGGTGCGGAATAAGGGGGATGTCGCGCGCACGAAATCGGGGTCGCCATGGTCGGTTGCGATCCGCTCGACCTCTTGGGCTGAGCCAAAAATCAGGGGTGTCCGCTGGTGGAGGCTGCTCGCCACGGTGCCTAATACGGGGGCGGTGCCGTCGGTTGCGAGGCCGCCAGCCTGTTCGATGAGAAACGCAATGGGTGCGGCCTCGTAGATCAATCGCAGACGGCCGTACTGGTAGCCTTGGCGCTGATCGGCGGGATACAAAAAGACGCCGCCGCGCGACAGGATTCGATGGGTATCTGCCACGAGCGAGGCCACCCAACGCATGTTGAAATCTTTCTCGTGCGGTCCGTTGGTGCCGGCGATGCAATCGTCGAAGAACCGGCGAACGGGGGTGTACCAGTGGCGATAGTTCGAGGCGTTGATTGCGAACTCCGTGGTCGCTTGGGGAACGGACAGCTGATCGCGTGCCAGCACGAATTGTCCCTTGTCGTCGCTGAATACGAAGAGAAAAGTGCCGGTGCCGACTGTCAACACGAGTGCGGTGTGGGGGCCATAAACCACATAGCCCGCCGCGATCTGTTCGCGGCTGCAGCGCAGGAAGGACGCGTCGGGCTGGCCGGGGATCGCGGGGAACACCGAAAAGATCGTGCCGATGGAAATATTGGCATCGATGTTTGAAGAGCCGTCGAGCGGGTCGACCGCCACGGCCAAGCACCCGTGCGCATCAAGCGTCATGACGGTGTCTTCTTCTTCGGAGGCGTAGAAGGCCACCGGCGTTGCCGACAGGGCTTCGAGAATAAGTTTATTGGCGATGACGTCCAGCGTGCGCTGGTTGTCGCCGTCTGCGTTGGTACGGCCCACGACACTTCCGTGAGATGCGCTTGCAGCACCTACGCGGATGATTGCGGCGAGTTGCGCGCAGGCATCGGCAAGACCGGTGATTGTGCAAGCCAGGGCACGATCGGTTTCAGTCGCGCCCAATTCAGATGCAAGCCAATCGACGAGGGATCGGCCTGTCGTGCCCCTCGCAGGCGTCATGCGCGGTTGATCCATGGGTGTCCTCCTGAGGCGCTCTTGCGGCGCGTTCTTGGAGGGTACATGCGCCGCGTCGCAGCTGAAATCAAATTCAGTCATGCTGAGCTGTGTTGAATGAGAATTGACCGGTCGGTTTCTGGGTGTCGACGATCAGATGGTTGCGGGGGCGCAAGGCAAATTGCCAATCTGCTCAGGTCGCGGCAGGGCGGGCATCAAGCCAGTTGGTGTGTCTTACCCATCTGGTGTGGTCTTTTCTCGAGTTATCAAGTGCTTTTGCTGGGCAGGGCCGTGCGGCGATGGTTGAATCCGACTAGCGTCTCGACGTTATAACAAGCGGGGCGTTCCACCATGCCGGCTGCAGTATTGCGCCAATCCTCATTTCGCGAGCCTGATCTGATGGACAGGGCGCATGAGGTTCTTGAACGCGTGTTTGGGTACAAATCCTTCCGGCTGCATCAGGCGGCGATCATCGAGACGGTGATCAACGGCGGGGATTGTCTAGCGTTGATGCCGACGGGCGGGGGCAAGTCGCTGTGCTATCAGATCCCGGCGCTGGTGCGGGAGGGGACGGGGATCGTGGTGTCGCCGCTGATCGCGTTGATGCAGGACCAGGTCGATGCGCTCCGGGAAGCGGGCGTTCGGGCTGCATTCCTTAACTCGACGCTGGACCGCCGCGAGCAGGAGGCGGTCGAATGGGAACTCGTCGGGGGAAAGCTCGATTTGCTGTACGTCGCGCCAGAGCGGTTGGTCCAAGATCGCATGCTTGGACTGCTGGGGCGGGCTAAGATTGCGCTGTTTGCGATCGACGAGGCGCATTGCGTGTCGCAGTGGGGGCACGACTTCCGGCCCGAGTACCGGCAGTTGCGGATTTTGGCCGACCGGTTTCCGGGTATCCCGCGGATTGCGCTGACGGCGACGGCGGACGAGCGGACCCGGGAAGAAATTGCGACGGAGCTCAGCCTGGAAGGCGCGCACCGGTTTGTTGCGAGTTTCGACCGGCCGAATATCCGCTACACGATTTCGGAAAATGGCGGGACGAGTGCGCGCGATAAGCTGTGGCAGTTCATTGCCAGCGAGCACCCAGCCAACAGCGGCATCGTCTATTGTCTGTCGCGCAAATCGGTCGAGGAGACCGCTGCGTACCTGACGGCGAAGGGCAAGCGGGCGCTGGCCTATCATGCGGGATTGCCAGCGGACGTGCGGCGGACCGTGCAACAGCGATTTCTGGCCGAAGACAACCTCGTGATCGTGGCGACGATTGCGTTCGGGATGGGCATCGACAAGCCGGATGTGCGGTTTGTGGCGCATTTGAACCTGCCGAAGTCGATCGAGGCCTATTACCAGGAAACGGGCCGTGCTGGCCGCGATGGGGAAGCCGCAGACGCCTGGATGGCCTACGGGCTGCAGGATCTCATTCAGTTGCGGCAGTGGATCGCGCAGTCGGAGGGCAGCGAAGACTTCAAGAAGGTTCAGCGGCAGAAGCTCGATGCGCTGATCGGGCTTGGCGAGATGGTCAATTGTCGGCGGCAGGCGCTGCTCGCGTATTTCAACGAGATCAAACACGAGCCCTGCGGGAACTGCGATAATTGTCTCAATCCGCCCGTGACGGTGGACGGCACCGAGGTCGCGCGCAAGGCGCTGTCGGCGGTGTATCGCACGGGGCAGCGGTTTGGCGTCGGCTATGTCACGGACGTGCTGATGGGCAAGGCCGACGAGCGGATCATCCGCAACGCGCACGATCAGCTCGCGGTGTTCGGGATCGGCAAAAGCGAGGATGCCAACGTGTGGCGCGGGGTGTTCCGGCAGTTGACGGCGGCGGGACATCTGACGGGCGATACGGAAGGGCATGGGACGCTGGTGTTGACCGATCTGGCGCGGCCGCTGTTGCGGGGCGAGACGCCGTTCCGGATGCGTGCGATCGTCAAGGGCGCGGGCAAGCCCGCCAAGGGGCGGCGTCCGGCCGTCGTGTTGGGCACGGGCGAGGGGGCGGACCAGTCGCTATTCGCGGTGTTGCGGGTCGTCCGTTCGCGGCTGTCGCAGGAGGCGAAGGTGCCGCCGTATGTGATTTGCCACGACCGGACGCTGGTGGAACTGGCGCAGAAGCGACCCGGGTCGCTAGCGGAGTTGCAGAATATCATCGGACTGGGGGCAAGCAAAATCAGCAAGTACGGTCAGGCGTTTCTTGAAGCGCTGGCGCCGCATCGGGGTGGTGTGAGCGACAGTTCCGATGTGGCGTCACCAGCCGTGCCGAGCAGGAGTACGCGAAACCCGGCACCCGCCGAGATCGAAGGCAAGTGTGCGAACGGGCTGTCGAAAACGGTCAACGCATCGCTGGAGTTACGCACGGCGGGGCTCAGCGTTGATGAGATTGCTGAGCGGCGCGGGTTTTCGGCCAGCACCATCATGGGGCATTTTGCGGAAGCCATTGAGGCCGGGCACATGGAGGCGCGCGATGTGGTTGAGCTGGAGGAGGCCGAGATCGACGAGGTGCTCGCCGCGTTTGAAAAGCATGAGACGCTCGACACCATGAAGCTGGGGCCGGTGCACGCCGCATTCGACGGCAAGTATTCTTATGGCGTGCTGAAATGCTTGCTAGCGGAGATCGCCTGAGCGCTGAGTTTTGCGCATCAGTATCGTCAGCGTCATGACGAAGATCGACAGAGCCGGGGACTTGGCGGACAGGCTGATTGACGTGAGGGCGACGGCGAGCATGCAGGCGATGACGAGGCCAGCGCCGGGCCGAAGGCGTTGTTTCATATGGTATAGAAACAGGCCAAAGGTCGGGAAAAACAGCGCCGTTGCGAGCAGGCCATAGTTCAATACGAACGCCACGATGAAGCTCTCGATGCCGTATTCGAGCCCATGAATGCGGACCCAGGTCATCAGCATGTTGGGGTCTGGGCCAAAGACCAGATCGTAGGTCGACAAATAGCGGAACAGCGCGAACATTTCGATGCGGGTGCCAGCGCTGCCGTCGTCGTCAAACAAGCGGTTGGTGAGGGTGTCGAAGGCACCGAGATCGAGGGCGGCGAGCAGAGCGACTCCGGCGAGCGGGACGGCTGCAATGCCAACGATCACAGACCGGGTGTCGAAAGTGTCGCCGCGCAAAATGTTCATCAGGCGCTGGCCAGCGAGATAGGCTAGACACACCATCGTGGCCGCGGTGGCCGCGCGGCCGCCGAATGGAATGAGGCTTGCCAGCGCGATCAGGAAAACAACGGGACGCAGCCATCGGGGCAGATCGCGTGCGCCACCTTGCGCCATCATGACGACGTAGGTCCCCATCAACATGGCGTTGGCTAGTGGATGGCCGAGAAGGGCGGTTGCGCGGGGCTCGTCCAGGCTGAGGTCTTCGCCGTTGATGACAAACGGGGTCAGACGCGTGTTTGCGATGACTTCGTAGAAGCCCAATAACGCGTTGGTCATCAAAAGCGCATGGACCAGCAAGGCAAGCCGGTGGGCGAGCCGTTCGTTCTGGTTGGCGAACACCACGAAGATGATCGCTGCGCCGACGAACACTTCAATGAAGATGGTGACCGGGAGCTTCAGGATGATCGCTGCGTACACGATCATGAAGCCATTCGCGGCGAGGTAGGGCAGCAGGGCTTCGTGGCGCTTGGCGATTTCGATGAGGCCGGTCAGCGGGTTGCCATAGGCGGTGGCCATGGCCAACAGCACGCCGATGGCGACCAGAGTTGCGGGGTGGAACTTCTCGACCGCGCTGCCGCCGGTGTCGAAATATTGCCAGCCGAACATGTTTGCCGCGCGACAATCAAGGTGAGAGCCCGCGTCAATCAGGATGAGAGTGCGCCGGAGGTGGGCTGACGGAGGGAGGGCACTTGCCCGACTGACGGCAGCCCACCTCCGGCGGCGTGATTTTTAAGA
>Ga0247832_1005788_pt1 | contig 14038 bp, 15 predicted proteins | sample LaCruzMarch2015__10_FD_192407 | JGI IMG/M metagenome (GOLD analysis project Ga0247832, IMG submission 192407) | Freshwater microbial communities from meromictic Lake La Cruz, Castile-La Mancha, Spain - LaCruzMarch2015_4m | ecosystem: Environmental > Aquatic > Freshwater > Lake | place: Spain... | reverse complement strand
GCAGGTGGAGGCCTTCCTTGGCCTGGTGCCTGATGGGCAGAACACTGGTTGCGGCCAGGGCTCCGGCCGCAATGGCAAGCCCTGGCGCATGCCCGAGAAGCCCCCTGCCGATGCGCCGCCGCCGCCGTTGAACCGCGGGGCCACCGCCCAGTGGGCCTACCGCAACGCGGCTGGTGAGGTGCTGTTCTGGATCCAGCGGATCCGGCTGCGCAGCGGCGGCAAGGCCTTCCTGCATCGGGTGTGGCTCGATGGCGGCTGGCACCGGCCCAGCCGCCGCGATCCCTTCTCCTGCGAGTGGCCCGCACCGCGGCCGCTCTACGGACTGCCGGATCTGGTGCGGCGACCTGAGGCGCCGGTGCTGGTGGTGGAAGGGGAGGGCACCGCCGATGCGGCCGCTCGCCTGTTCCCACAGCACGTGGTGCTCACTTGGGCCAACGGCTCCAAGGCGATCGCCAAGGCGGACTGGACGCCGTTGGCCGGCCGTGCGGTGACGCTCTGGCCTGATGCCGATGCTGCCGGGGTGGAGGCCATGGAGAGCCTGGCCGCCCTGCTACATCCCCTCGACTGCCAGCTGCAACTGGTGGCCTTGCCGCCGGACCTGCCCCAGGGCTGGGACCTGGCTGATGCCGACTGGACGCCCCGGCAGGCCGCACGGCAGCTGGCGAAAGCAGCCCATCCATGGACGCCCCCACCCACCGCTACCGATGGCAGCGACCACGCCCCGGCAGCAGCGGCGGCACCCAGGCCGGCAGCGCCCTTCCTCTGCCTGGGCTTCGATGCGGATGCGAACTTCTACCAACCCGCCAGCACTGGCCAGGTCATCCGCCTGCCCCGCGGCTGCCACACCGCCACCCATCTGGTGGCCCTGGCACCACTGGAGTACTGGGAGACCCTCTACCCCAGCCGCACCGGTGTGAACTGGCCGGCCGCGGCCAGCGATCTGCACAAGAGCTCGGCTGCGATGGGGATCTTTGCGGTGGAGCGCATCCGCGGCCGCGGGGCCTGGTGGGATGAGGGCCGCACCGTGCTGCACCTCGGCGATCGTCTGATCACCCCCGAGGGGGAGCACCCAATCACCAAGCCGTTCAGATCGCGGCACATCTACCAGCGCCTCGAACGCCAGGAGGGGCCCTGCGGCGTCAAGCCCCTGACCGTGGAGGAGGCGGCGGTGATCGTCAGCATCGCCAACCGCTTTCGCTGGGAGGTGCCCGCCTCCGGCACCCTGCTGCAGGGTTGGGTGGTGCTGGCGCCGATCTGCGGTGCCCTGCGCTGGCGGCCCCACCTCTGGCTCACCGCCGGTGCCGGCTCGGGCAAGAGCCAGATCCTGGATCGCTTTGTGGTGCCGCTGCTCGGCGACCTGCGCCTGCCGGTGTCAGGCGCCACGACAGAGGCCGGCTTGCGCCAGACCATCTGCTCGGACGCCGTGCCGGTGGTTTTCGATGAGGCGGAGAGCAACGAGAAGGGCGACCAGCAGCGGATGCAGGCGATCCTCTCGCTGGCGCGGGTGGCCAGCAGCGAGAGCAGCGCCGAGATGCTCAAGGGTTCCCCCAGCGGTGATGTCAGCCGCTACCGGGTGCGCTCGATGTTCCTGATGTCCTCGATCGCCACTGCCCTCAAACAGGGAGCCGACAAGAGCCGCTTTGCCCAGCTCACCCTGCGCAGCCCCACCGAGATGGGCCCGGAGGAGCGCGAGGCCCACTGGCAGAGCCTCGATCGAGATCTTGAGCGCTACATCACCCCGCAGTTGGCGCGGCGCTTGATCGCCCGCACCGTGTCGCTGATCCCGGTGATCCGCCAGTCGGTCGTGGTCTTCTCCGCGGCTGCCGCCCGCCACTTCGATTCCCAGCGCCTGGGGGATCAGTACGGGACCTTGATGGCCGGCGCCTGGTCGCTGCTCAGCGATGCAGTTCCCAGCCAGAAGGAGGCCGAGGAATGCATTGAGGTCCACAACTGGGACAGCTACAGCCAGAGCACCGAAGTCCCCGACGAGGCCCGCTGCATCCAGACGATCCTGCAGCGGCAGGTGCGGGTGGAGACCGACGACAAACCCGTTACCCGCACCATCGGCGAACTGGTGGAGCTGGCCGCCTGCCACAGCAGTTGCATCGACGTGAGCCCGGGCCTGGCGGCCCAGACCCTGGGCCGCCATGGCCTGCGGGTGGATCAGGACCGGCTGCTGGTGAGCAACACCGCCAAGGCGATCGAGCAGTTCCTCGCCGATACCGCCTGGCAGAACAGCTGGTCCGTGGTGCTGCTGCGCCTGAGCGGTGCGCAACGGGCTGGACCGGTGCGCTTCTGTGGCGCCGGCATGGTCAGCCGTGCAGTCGCCATTCCCCTGAGCGTGCTGTAACCAGCAGCCGTCACAAAACGGCCAGACATAACAGCAGTGGTAACGCCCAGATCTCCTGCCCTGCAAGCGATCTGGATCTCCGTAACGATGTAACGCTCCAGGGAGCATAGAGAGCCCCCTATGAATTCAAAGACACATGCACACCTGCTCAAACAGACACTGCTGCTTGCTAATGCTTCTATATCTGAAAAAGGGTTACATCGTTACAGGCGCCGCCAGAAGCCGCTGCCAGCAACCGATCTCGGATGTGACGCCCTCCGTCACAGCGCGTCACACCTGAAACGGCCATGCAGACCACCACATCGACCTGGCTGGAGCCCATCCCCGGTCTCTGGAGGGATGAGGAAGCCCACCGCTACTGGCTGGGCGATCACCTGTTCCCCGTATCGATCACCGGCGTGCTGGCCCATGGCCTGAGCGACACCGCCAAGCGATCGATCGAGGCCAAACGGCCGATCTGGGAGCCCCGCGGCACCACGGTGCACGCGGCCCTGGAGCGCTACACCCAGGCCCGTTTCCTGGTGGGCAAAAGCGTCAGCGAGGCCCTGCTGGATGCCGAGGCTTTGCCCAGCCATCACCAGTACCGGGACTGGATCTTGCCGTTGCTGCAGCTGCCGCTCTGGGAGGAGGTGCAGGTAATCGCCAGCGAACGACTCACCTGCTGCCTCACCCGCAACGTGGCCGGCGCCTTTGACGGCGCCTACGTCTCACCGGCACTGAGCGAGCGGCGGGGACGCGAGGTGCGGGTGCTCTACGACCTCAAGACCCTCTCGGCCCACGGCCGGCCCTATTCCACCGCCGCCCAGCTGGGGGGCTACATGGTGCTGGAGGCCGCCCAGGGGAACCACTACGAGCTGGGCCAGACGATCTGGAGCAAGCCCGGCGAGGCGTTCACCAGCACCTTCTACAGCCGTGAGCAGTGCCTGGCGGCCTGGGCCGCAGCCTGGAGCCGCTACTGCTCAGCCCGCAGGCCCTTCTGAGAGCCAGGGCAGCCGCGAGCTGAATCGATGAGTTGGCTAGCAGATGCTGGCCGCTAGATTGAGTGGGCTCGGAATCGTCCGAGCAAGTGTTCTGGTGCTCCTCGATGGCGGACCTCCTGCTTGCTGCTCCCTCGGCGCCAGCCGCTGATGCGGCTGCTGACGCTGATCTCGACGCCCTGCTGGACGCAGTCACCGCGATCAAGGCGCAGCAGAAGGAGCTGGAGCAGCAGCTCGAGCCGCTGTTGGAGGCCCTCAACACGGCGATGGCCAGCGGCCAGCTGGATCCCTCCTTCTCCCACAACGACTGGTCCTTCTGCCACAGCCCCGGCCGGCTGACCTACGACTTCCCGGCTGCGGTGCAGCAGATCGAGAAACAGCTCAAGGCCGCCAAGGAAGCAGCGATTCAGCAGAGCAGTGCCACCGAGAAGCGTGGCAACCCCTTCTGGACCATCCGCCCCCCGAAGGCCCAGCCCCTGCCGTTCTGAGCTGATGCCGCCCCGGGCCCACAACCTGATCGTGAGCGCTGCTGATCCGGTGGAGGAGCTGCGATCTGCCCCGGATCGGCAGGACGCGGATGGTGAGGCGGTGTGGGAGCCGCCGGTGGCGGTGGACCCCAGCCGGCCGATCAGTCAGACCAATCCGCCGCGGCGGGCGCCCCATCACGCCCAGACCCCCAGGGCCACTGCCGGGGAGGTGGAACGGCGGATTGCAGAGGCCCAGCTGTGGATTGCACAACGGTTGCCGCTGCTGGAGATCAGGGCAAAAGCGGGCGAAAGCTGGGGGGTGAGCAACGTCAAGACGGTCAATCGCTATCTCGACCTGGCGCGGATGCGCATGGTGGAGGAGCTGATCTCTGACCGGCGCCGTCACCAGGCCGAGCAGATCTTTGCCCTCAATGACTGTGCCCGCCGGGCCATGGATGCCGAGCAGTTTTCTGCTGCTGTCGGTGCCTTCCGGGTGATCGCGGAGATCGGTGGGCTGCTGCGGGCGCCGATCAAGCCGCCGGAGGCGAAATCCTGATGGGCCGGATCGCCGCGACAACCCGGCCCACCTTCACGGTGGCAAGGGATGGCGGCCTTCTGCTGGATCCCGCCACTGACCTCTGGGCCGACTGGGGCCTGCTGGGTGTTCCCGATCCCGACCGGGCGACAACTACCCACCAAGGGCTGCTGTTCCGCGACTTCATCCGCTCCGCCTTCCCCTCGTTTCAGTTCCACCGGCTCTCGGAGCTGCTGATCGACCTTCTGCAGCAGGTGGCCGACGGGAGGCTGACGCGATTGATCGTCTGCTGTCCACCCCGCCATGGAAAAAGTCAGCTGGTCTCGCGCCTGTTCCCTGCTTACTGGGTGAGCCGGCACCCGGAGCTGTTCTGCGCCATCGCCTCCTACTCCGGTGAGTTGGCCTACGCCCACAGCCGGGAGGCGAGGCACTACTACCGGATCACGGGTCACGCGCTCTCCAAGGACTCCGCAGCCGTTGGCAACTGGCTCACTCCCCAGCGTGGGGGGTGCATCGCCGCCGGGGTGAGGGGGCCGTTCACGGGCAAGGGCTACAACCTGGGCATCATTGATGACCCCTACAAGGGCCCAGAAGATGCCAAGTCGGCCCTGCAGCGCGAGCGGCTGATCGACTGGCTCAAGAGCGTCTGGTTCACCCGCGCCGAACCCGGCCTCACCACAGAGGGAGCCCTGCTCCCGGCCGCGCAGGTGGTGGTGCAGACCCGCTGGGACCACCACGACATGACCGCCTGGCTCCTGGAGCAGGAGGCCGAGGAGAACCCGGAGCACTGGACGGTGCTCAACCTGCCAGCGATCGCGGAGCCCGAGGCGATTGCTATGCAGATTCCGCATACCTGCACGAAAGTCCCGGATTGGCGCCAGCCAGGCGAACCGCTCTGCCCGGAGCGGGTCCCGCTGGCGGTGCTGCAGCGCATCCGTACCCGGTTGGGTTCCTATTGGTGGAACGCCCTCTATCAGCAGCGGCCCAGTCCGGCTGAGGGTTTGCTGTTCCGCAAGGGCTGGATCCAGCCGCCGCTGCCGGTCGCTCCCGGCCAGCCCCGTCGCTACGTGCCGCTGGTGCTGAGCTGTGACTTGAGCTTCAAGGACGGCAAGGAGAACGACGCCTGCGGGTTTGCCCTGTTGGGCCTACTGGAACACCAGCGACACCCGGCGGTGGAGGCGCGGCGACAGGGCTTGGCGCTGGCTGCCAATGCCGCAGGAGCCCAAGGAGCGCCGAGGGGTGTGAATGCCACTCACCCCCTTGCTGGTGGCCCGGACCCGTGGGCGGAACTGCAGATCGAGGCCCTCTGGGCCCACCGGCAACGGCTGGATCTGCCGGGGGTGATCAAGTTCCTGCTGGCGTCCCTCGCCTCTTTGGAGCGCCAGGGCCTGCGGCCCAATGCGGTGCTGATTGAGGACGCCGCCAACGGCCCGGCGGTTTGCCAGCTGCTCAGGCGCCAGGTGCCGGGGCTGATCGCCATCCCGCCCAAGGGCAGCAAGGCCTCCCGCGCCCATGCCGTCGCACCGCTGGTGGAAGCAGGCCAGGTGCGCTTTGCCCGCAAGGCCGACTCGCTGGTGGAGGAGCTGCTGGCCTTCTCGCCCCGGGGCGGTGTGGACGACCAGGTGGATGCCTTCTGTCAGGGGGTGCTCTGGATCGAAGCCCAGTTCTGGCGGGGCCGGGGCTATGGCAGCTCGCCGGTGCCGATGGTGTTCAGCCGCTGAGCGATGACGGCTGCCATCGCCCGGCCACTGCGAACACCGGCCTGCCGCATATCTGCAGCTGCCGCTGTTGGTCAGCTGGACCTGCCGCTGCGGCCGCCGGTGGTGGAGAGCTGCCTGGCGCGCCGTCCGCGCCGCCCCCAGCGCGCGCGACCCGCGCCGAGCAATCAGGCTGTGCAGCTGGTGATCGCATTCCCGGCCAAGCCGCGGCGCCATCGGCCGGTGAATCCCCATGCCGCCGCGAATGCCCTGGCACTCCAGCACCGCGACATCGCTCAGACCGTGGCCGCCAATATCTCCCGCCGCACCGGCCACCCGAAGGAAGATCTGGAGCAGATCGCCATGCTCGGCATCCTCCAGGCCGCTCGCCGCTTCTCACCAGAACGGGGATCTTTTCGGCCCTATGCGCGCACCTATGCCAATGGGGAGGTGTATCACTACCTCAGAGATAAGGGCTTCCTGATCAAGGTGCCGGCCTCCTGGCGGGAGCTGCATTCCAGGGGGCAGAAATTGCTGAGGCTGGGGACCGCAGCGGCTGAAGTCCCAGATCGACTGGGGGTCAGTGTGGAGCGGTGGGAGGAGATCGTGATGGGTTGCAGTCAGCGCGTCGTGGCGTGGGAGACAAGTGAGGACATTGGGCAACAATCGACCTGAGCCAAGATGCAACCCTATGAGCCTTAAGCCTGAGAAAACCGGAGCCCTCCCGCTATCTACTGCAAAATCTTTACCATCAAAGCTTATGCGAATCCATGCAACCTTATCTACACAGTGGCACTTTGGCTGGCGTTGGCGGCAGCAAGTTCTTTCATCGTCCTAAAGCGGCTTGCGAAGCTCGCAATCCGTGGGGGCCTCCCCTTGCCTCGACCCATCGGGTTATTTGCAAACACACTCTCGAGATGAGAATCCAGAAGTAATACTAGGAGTGCATCTGACGATTCAGGCTCTACGGAGACAGTGTCGTCGTTCTTGCCCGAAAGGTGCTGTTGCAATTGATTGAGTAGTGCTTGTGAGCGTGTCTGATAATCAGCAATCAGCAGTTGGTCGCGCACCTTCGTTGGCGTATCGAATCCTAGGGACACCAGGTTCTCGAAGAGCTGCCCGGCATTGTCGCCGAATTTGCCACAGGTCGGAAACGCTCCTCGCATTCGCGCGACAAAGTCGTAAACGTCAGAGAAGGTTGACGACTCATCCTGGGATTGTTTAATGCGATCCTCGTTGGCATCGAACAGCTGCTTGATAATCAGGTCGCCACTCACCGTGTTCCCTCCTAGGAGCTCAAGAGACTCCTTCTCTCTCGCAGAAAGCTCTCCCGTCATGGGCTTGTATATCAAGTCGTGCTCAAGTTCATTCCAAACATGCGCGAGCAAGCTGCAAACCTGGATCTCGCACGTCAGCCCTTCAACGTTGTCATTCTCCTCGGTCAAGTCGTCGCGCTTGATGCCCACTTGGCAATGCGTAGCACGGTAGAACTTTCCAGGAGCATCTTTCACATCAACTTCGACACGAGCACCGGCTGGGCCATCGAACAACTTAGTAATTTCCTCGACGACTCGCGCGCGGTCTCCTTCTAGGTAGGTTGAGATTCGTACCCCAGCGAGGTCTGTCACCCTGCGAAGAGCATCATCAGCGGTATTCAGCATTGGCTCAGCACGGTATTTAATCTGCAGTTTTCCTAGTAATTTTTGAGGCGCCTTGGCGCGAAATGTGACAGCTGCGCGAATGGTGTTTGCTCTGATGATTTCTCTTTCACATTTATTGGCAACTAGTCTGGCCAATTTCTCGTAGCAGTCGTACTCTCGGCGATAGCGCTGAAAGGCTTCTTCGATGACTGCGTTATCAAGTGGCATCAAACCCCCCGAGATGAAGCGCCGAGCCCGCGCGGCAAGCATCAACACTCTACTTCCCTTGCTTGATGCAGGCGGCTGACTGCGGGATTCTTCGCCACCGAAATCAGGCTTCGTTGAATCTGGCAGTGTCGGAGCTGGCCCCCAAGCACGAGCCTTTTCGAGCATGGAGATGTTGCAGCACAAGATTCCCGCTTAGGCATGGATTCTCTTGCCAAGCCATCTAGATATCGTCACGGCTCACCCGCCATGAACCGACTATTCATAGAGCTACATGGTCCCGATATCTATCTTGATCGACATAGGCAAGAGGAGGTAGCCCCGCCCAGCGCCCGTGCTTCCACTTGCCACGCCTGATACTGCTGTCTCCCATGCCCCTTGGCTCCAGCACCCAGCTCTCACGGCACTCCAGCTTTCTTTGCGGATCACGACCGACTGCTGGGCCCTGCTTGCCGCCCCTGACGGCAGCAGCCGCAAGGAGCACTACCTGCCCAAGGGCGAGCGGGAACCGGATAACGCCTACCGCAAGCGCCTCGACGCTGCTCGACCTTCGGGGTTCTTCCGCGATGCCCTGCGTACCTACGCCGGCATGCTCAGCCGGGGGAGCTGGATCAGCCTTCCGGCCAGCCTGAGCTCGGTGCTCACTGACGTGGATGGCCGGGGCACGGACCTGGGTGTCTTCCTGGCCGCTGCCGACCTGCTAGTGCTGCGAGATGGTGCCGCCCTGGTGCTGGTGCTTCCCCCTGAGCACAGCTGGCCCAGCGAGGGGGACCGTCAGGAGGCCCTGCGCCGCGGCGATCGCCTCTCCCTGCCCCGGCTGCAGCTGGTGCCCCGGGCCAACTGCCTGAACTGGGAGCTGCCGGTGTCCTACGGCCTGCCGGGCCGGATCATCTGGCGGGAGCCGGTAAACCGGCCCATCAGTGGTGAACCGGCCGGGCCAGAGGGTGCGGTTGCTGAGCAGATCAACGCCCTGCTTGGCGATGCCGACGCCCCGGACCGATGGCACTACCGCAGCCTGCAGCTGCTCACCACCGGCGACCCCACCAAGGGTGGGACCGCCAGGGGCGGGGCCGTCACCGGCCTGCAGCTGGCCCACCATCCGGTCTGCGCCGACCTGCAGGCCACCAGCGGCTGGCGATGCGACGACCCCGTGGTCACGACCTTCGAGGGAATCCACCGGCTACCGGCCTGCTGGTACACCTCCGATGGCTCCGCCTTTGGGGAGGGGGATCTGCCGCACCTGGGCCTGGCGCACCAGTACCTGAACCACTTCCGCTGCAAGAGTGAGTACGAGGAGCTGCTCTCCCGCACGGCCCTGCCGGTGGGAGTGCGCAAGGGCATGGTCGATGCCATGGGCAACAGCCAGGCCGGCCCGGTGGTGCTGGGCCCGAACACCTGCATGGACCTGCCCTCGGACGCCTCCTTTGAGTTCGTCGAGATCCGGGCCCGGTCCTTGGCGGAGCATCGGGCCTGGCTGCAGATCCTTGACGACACGATGCGGCGCGATGCCCTGATCCCCAGCCAGAACCGCGGTGCTGCCCGCACCGAGATGGAGATCAGCCTCACCGCCTCCCAGAGCTATGCACTGCTGCAGGCGATGGCGATCCAGAAGGCCTCTCTCTTCTCCACCCTCCTGCAGCACTGGTGCGCGCTTACCGGCGAAACCCTCACCCCCGGAGCCGGCCTGCAGGTGACGGTGAGCCCGCTCACCCCGCCAATCCAGCCCCAGCCCCAGGTGAAGGAATGGATCGAGTTGTTCGACAAGGGGGTCATCAGCCGGGAGGAACTGCGGCACCAGCTGGCGCTGGCCACCGCCAACGCCATCAGCAGCCCGACGCTGGATGACAGCCCGGCCACCAGGGCAGGGGAGGGAAGTCAGGCCCCAGATCCCAGGGCGCCTGAAGGCTCTGCGCCGGTTCCCCTGAGGCAAGAGGAGTCAGCCGCGCCTGCAGCCGCATGAGCCAGACCCCTAGCGACTCGCCCTACCGCTGGCGGGCCGCTGACCTGGAGGGGATTCGCGTTGCCCTCTCGATCCCAACCCAGATGGCCGCGATCCGCGCCATCAACGACGCCATGGCGGATCTGGAGCAGCTCTACCCCGATGCCATCCCCACTGCCCGCCGCGAGATCGATGCCATCGCCGCCATCGACAGCGAGCTGGCGGAGCTGGGCCCCGAGCAGCTGCAGGCGCCCATCGAAACCCGCCGCAAGGCCGTCGGACCCGACGCCTTGCCGGAGGACGGCACCCTGCCGGTCAAGAAGGCCGACGTGATCGAGTACGACACCGAGCTGCTGCGGGAGGAGACCATCACCCGCTACGGCGAGGGACTCTCAATCGAGCAGGCGTTGCGACGGCAGCGGGGCAGCCACGCCCAAGCGCTGCTGCTGATGCTTCCCACCCTGGCGAACTGGAGCCGCGACCCCCAGCTGAGCGGCAACGGCGGCGGCTTCACCACAGCGCTGGAGCGGGGCTGAGCCATGACGACCACGCCCGCATCAGGGGAACAGTCGCCTGCTGCCCTGCCTCCATCGGCGCTGCAGCCCTACGCCAATGCCCGCATCCTCCTGTTCTCCAATGCGCTGCCGGGGGTGCTGGATTCCGAGCGCACCGGCCGCTTCCTGTTCGAGGGATTCATCAAGCGCCTGCGGGGGATCTCCAGCAAGGAGAACGCCCCTGGTCTGGATACCGGCGACTTCACCTACGAGGGCTACCTCACCCGCGGCGCCGTGCTGCCGCTGACACCGTCCCAACCCTGGGACTGGTTGGCCACGGACATCGCCTGGAGCACCAGCGGCATCCGACCCGTCTCTGCCACCACCCCGGCCCTGCTTACCCCCTGTTTCGGGGCTGTCTGGTTGGGTCCGCTCACGGAGCTGCGCACCCCCGGCCTGCTTCCCTCCCCCAGCCGGGGGCAGCTGGGGGCCTTCTCGGTGACCGAGTTCGGCGGGCTCTACGGCGCCGGTGGCATCGGCTCGCTCACACAGCCGCTGCTGGGCGAACGGATCCAGGCCGCGCTCAAGCCCAACCGCGTGGCGGTGGTGGGCACCGGCGACAGCCTCAACGTGCTGGCCGAGCGCCACGGCACCACCGTGACCACCCTGCGAGGCCTGAACCCCACCATCACTTCTCGGCCATCGGATCAGTTGCCGCTTGGGAGCTGGCTGTTCCTGCCCAAGCGCCGCGCCGCCGCCAACGCCGACACCAGCACCACCAGCCTGCCGAGCGGCTTCTACACGCCCGAAACCCTGGCCACCTACCTGGGCGTGTCGCTCTCGACCATCTACAGCTGGAACTCCAGCGGTTACGGGCCGCCCTTCGTGAAGCTGGGCAACCTCGTCCGCTACAGCTACGAGGACGTGGAGCTGTGGCTGGCCCGGCAGCTGGAGCTGTCGCGGGGGTGACGCAACTGCTCAGAAGGAGGGAGGCCCTACTTCTTGGCCCCCTCGGTGTTGGTGTCGCTGCTGTTCTGGTGGCCGTTCAGGTGCTTCTCGCAGGCCATGGCACCGCTGCCTCCCAGCACTGCTGCGGTGATCAAAGCAATCGAGAGCAGGCGCTTCACGGGGGGCAGGTATCTGAGGTTGACCGTAGGCAGTTCCTCGGCTTCCGGTCTTTCTCCGCTGCCGTCTCCTCACAGATCGATGGCTGGCAATAGCTGGAGAGCACAGCCCGGACGGGGTGCTCATCCACGACAGCCGCGATGGGTCATGGCCACTGCCACTGCTTCTTCCACCTCCAGCACTGCCGCCTCGAGCGGTCAGGGTGCTGACGACAATTACGCCGCCAACGGCCAGAGCACCGACAGTGGTGCCGATGGTCAGGGCACTGCCGATGCTTCGGCAGGCGATCCCCCCGCCCCGGCCACGGCTGCAGGTGCTGACACTGGTGGCGATGACCACCGCAGCTCCGACCCCCTACGGGCCGAGCGGCGCAAGACCAACCAGCTGGAAAAGGAGATCCGCACGCTCAAGCAGCAGCTCAACCGCTTCTCGGAGATCAACCCTGAGGAGTACGCCCGCCTGCAGGAGGCTGAGCGACAGAAGCAGGTGCTGGAGCAGCAGCTCGAACTGCGTGAGCGGCAGATGGAAGAGGCCTCCGCACAGAAGGTGGCCGCCGTTGCCGCAGAACGCGACGAGGCCAAGCAGCAGATCCTGCACCTGCGCAAGGATCGCCTGCTGGAGCGTGCTTTCTCCGAGGCTGAGGGCCGCACTGGTGGCGACGCCAGGGGCACGTTCTTTGACATCTTCAAGGGGCAGCTGGGCACCTGCTTCCGGCTGAGCACCGGCGGCGACGGCAAGGACGTGCTCGAACCGCTCGACTCCCAGGGCAAGCCGCTGCTCGGCGATGACGGCCGCCCGATGACGACAACCGAGTTCCTCGATCAGATGCGCGTGCACCCCGTCTACGGCTTCCTGTTCCAGCAGCGGGGTCCAGCTGGCATGCAGGCCGCCGGCGGCCTGACGGTCTCGGGGATCGGCAGCAACGGCGAGCCGATCAACCCCCAGGCGATGTCGGCGTCTGAGCTCTACCGGGCGTCCTTCGCGGTCAATGGCCGCGGGGCTCGACGCTGAGGCCTCTGCTCACCCAATGGCACGGCGGCCCCGCAACTTCTACGCCGGACTCTCCTTCCGGCCACCGGAGTCGGTGGCGGCTGCAGCCCGCCGTGCCCTGGAGCGCCGGGCTCAGCAGCCGCCTTCCAACCGCGGCATGACGCCGGTGGGGCTGGCGCGAGCCCGGCAGCTGCTCAACCGACAGGAGCTCTTACCGCAAACGATCGATCGGATGGTGAGCTACTTCGCCCGCCACGCAATCGACAAGCAGGGCTCCACCTGGGACACCTACGGCAAGGGCCGGCAGGCCTGGGATGGCTGGGGCGGTGACCCCGGCCGCCGCTGGGCCAGTGCTGTCGCGCGGCGGATGGATGCTGTCGAGCAAGCAGCTCAGCGCGCAGCCAATCCATCGCGCCGCCGCTGACGCGCGAGCCGATCAACCCCGCAACTGCTCGGAGACCGGAAAACACCGCCAGCCAAACGATCAACACCTCAAAAGTGGAGAAACTGACGCGAAAAAAATCGCGAATTCTCCTCATAATTTGCGTTTCAAAATCAGCTCCCTGCAACTCCTTGGAGAGCGCCGCAGCACCTCATAGAAGAACGCAAACTCGGGGGGTATTCCCCCTGTTTCCGGCGGCGGCGCAGGGTGCCTCGGAAATTTTTCAGGTTCTGGGAAATCCCCCCTTCTCAGACCCTGCTGTCCTGGTCGGCTTCCGCGCCAGCCGCTGATCCCCGCCACCAGTGGTGGAGACACGGAGCTCATGCCACCATCGGTGGTGGCAGCGGACCCTGCGCTGATGACGGCCACCACCTTCAACGTCCAGAACCTGCGGGGGCAATCCCTGCTGTTTCGCTGTCTGGAGACGGGCTTCGTGACCACGGCACCTGCTCTCACCCGCTACCAGCAGGGCCGGGGCATCGACCCCAGCCGCCGCGAGTTGGTGGGTGAGCGACCCGAGCAGTGGTGCAGAAGTCGGCCGGTCACGATCTGCGAGCACTGCGGTGCGGCAATTAAGGGCAACCAGTGGACCGTCCGCCAACACCAGCAGAGCCAGCGCTGTAAAAGAGCGAGGACGCCGCTGCCGGCCTGATGGACCATCCGCTCTGGCTCCTGGTGCCTTGGCTGGTCTTCGCTGTCGGCATGGGGCTCAAGGCCTGGAAGGTGACTCGGCTGATCAACCGTCAGATGCGCAGCAGCGCTTGGGGGATCGAGCGCTATCGGGCGGAGCTGGAGCGCAACTGGCAGCGGAGTCAGTCGCTGAGCTGAGACAGCTGAAAGCCCCGGGGGCCGGCAGGCCCACCGGGGCAAGGGGCTGCAGCCCCTGCGGCTCAAAGCACCGCCACGGTGCCGAGCCGCTTGGCCTGCAGCTTGCGGGCCAGCTGATGGGCTAGCTGCGCTGGAATGAAGCGGGGCTTTTTGACCGGCAGGCCGCGGCGCCCATAGAAGACCGTGATGCGCTCAGCATCGGGCGCCTTGATCCCACCGGGATACACGAACACCGCCAGCTGACGGATCTCGCAGCGGGGGAAAGAGGAGGCCATCACGAAGGAGGCGAGGGACACCCGCGTCAGGCCCCGGCTGTAGCGACCTGGCAA
>Ga0247832_1005784_pt1 | contig 14045 bp, 11 predicted proteins | sample LaCruzMarch2015__10_FD_192407 | JGI IMG/M metagenome (GOLD analysis project Ga0247832, IMG submission 192407) | Freshwater microbial communities from meromictic Lake La Cruz, Castile-La Mancha, Spain - LaCruzMarch2015_4m | ecosystem: Environmental > Aquatic > Freshwater > Lake | place: Spain... | reverse complement strand
GTTCTCGTCGGCTCGACCGCGCTTGCTCGCGCGCATGCCGCCGGAGGAGGAAGGACCATCGTCGTTGTGGATGGAAGAATGGTCGGACGCGGCGAATCCGCCGGGAGCATTGCGCTTGTTCGACATGGTTATTTTTTGTTCGGTTCGTGGGTTATTGCATTAACCTTAAGTTAGGGTTAGGTTCGCCCAATTATTTGCAAAACACACAACGTCGTTTGTTGGTGCGGGGTAGCATGATCGGCGGCGACGAACGACGATCGTCATCCTCCAATACTTCTTCCTCGCCCGGTCTGCGTCCACTGCGCAAATTCCTCCTCCTGGCGTGGTTCGCGGTATGTTTCCATATATGGTATGCCGCGGACGACGAGAATGAATTATTCGATACGCATCGGGTCGATCGGTCGTTTGCCGATCCGCAATTGAATGGACAAAATAATCGTCTGGATGGTAGTGAGGTGGATGGTAAAGTATGGCAGTCCGAGAAGTTCGACGACGTAGCGGAGATAGACGATGTTGATGATGATGATGGCGAGGAGGAATTAATCGTGAATGCAAAAATTATCGACGAGGTAGTACTGTACAATGACAACAACAATGACAAAGAAGCAGATGATGAAATAAAAGACGAGGAGGAGACGATGAACCAAGATAATATTGTGAAGAGCGATGGAATTGGCGATTATAGGGGTAAAAATCGGGATGCAAAATACTACTACAATAGGAACAACGATGATAATGAAGAAGATGTAGACGATGACGAAGATCAACAACAAGAAGGAGAGACCATGGAAGAAGTGATCATCGAAGCATTAAAGCCCATAACTTTTAATTCATGCTGCTTACCCGCTGCGTTTATAAATACCAACAATCCAACCGATGTGGATTGCTTTGGTACATGCTACTCCGACCGGGCGTGCAATGATACTACATATCCATTTAATTCGATCGAGGAGAAGAGACTATTTCCATCAGTTAAGATGACTTCAGAATATAGAGAAAAACTACGTGCTGGGTGCATGTCTCCTGAAAGGTTAACTCCACCAATTCAGTGGTGTCAAAAGCCTCAGAGTCGGAGGGATAGTACAAAGAAGAAGAAGGATGGGGGTATGTTCGCTCAACTAGCCAAGGGTATACCACCAGCAGGATGCAGTCAACTAACACATGGTGCCGGTTCCGGACCATTCCAACATGTCATCATCTTCCCCTCATCCAAATTAGCCTTTTGTGGAATACCCAAGGTGGGTATAACAATGTGGGAACAATTTTTACGTTTTTATATTGGTGCCAAGGATTATCCATCACTGCCGCATTACAAACTTGATCGAACACCGTTTCAATATGATCAACTTGATCCATTGGCACAACGTCGAATATGGGAAGATGACGAGTGGACATGGGCGACATTTATACGTAATCCAGCCGAACGATTATTAAGTGGATATTTAGATAAGGTGCACAAGAATGAAGCCAACTTTAATTGGACGGATGGGGAATTAACATTTGAAACCTTTGTGGATGTACTTTCAAGGTCTGTGAACCTTACAGCCACATATGATAGCAAGGGCAATATTAAAACACACAAATGTACCAATATTGGTAAAACATTACGAGATGGACTGACCTGGTGCAGTGATCCGCATTGGCGACCGCAAGTCTTTTCTTGTGGGATATCCGAACGGATTGATCGATTCAAATATATTGGTGATATTGAATTTGCCGCCGACCAGTCACGAGAACTATTATCACACGTTGACATGTGGGAGTCATATGGGAAACATTTTATTAATGGTGGTGTCCAGCACGGTCGGAGTCCTTACTGCAATTTGGCATCGTACCCCGCGAACCATACTGAACATGTGGGATTTCAACAGAAAGATGAGGTAGATACCAATTATGCACATGCCAAGAAGTCCAAGGAGAAGATGGATATATATTACACACCGGAACTGCTACGTAAAGTCAATGAGCTGTTGTATCCACATGATTACAAGTTGTGGACTTTGGTCAATGGTAATGGTAACAAATTGTCAAATGGAGATGTGCTCATGTCCAAACTCTCGAGCAAATGCAGGAAGCCAAAATCTTAAATATCTACGTCAATACGTGAGAATACAAGTTGACGATCGAGCTGCTAGCGCTAGCAACAATACTATTTAATCTTATTCATTCTTGACTGGCTGTCGTCTCCCCAATAGTGAGCACATCATCCGCGCCTCAAATTATTCGTTATCGCTCATGCAGTGCAATTTCTTCTGATGCAACAACATCAAGTTGTTCCAAGTTTCGGAGTATGCATAGTTGTAGATAGTCAATGTCACTTGTATTGTTGTCATCGTCAACGTATTGTATCATAATGTCTCTATTATTATCAAAGTCGTCGTAATCTATAATGCAACTCTCGGGAAATGTCACGGGTACTAACAAACTAGCACATTGACTCGCATCACATACCATTGCTTCTATTTCTAATTGACTTTCATTGACAGTGAGACATCGTACATTAGTGACATTTGTTATTTCTATTGGATATTCGGGCGATACAAATGCCGAGACTAGTCGAGCAAGAGTCGATTGTGGAATGGTGCTTGTTATACGAGTAAGTAGGTCGAGATTACTGTCATCGTAATCGAAATTGAAAGGTCCGTTGTTGATAAACGAACCCTCCTCGTTGATATAGGAGTCACTATCACAACCACCGCCGTCGGGATAAAAGACAAGAGCCATCCTTCTTCTTGTTGTCGTCTTAAACAAATTCCGCCTTAAGCGGCTGTTGTTGTTCGTTGGTGCGAAGGCTACGACAGTGCCGAAGGCGAGGAGGATGGCTAGTGACATATTCTCGGCGCAGAGCTAGCAGCATCAAGGTGTGGTGATGTTTGAGGACCGCACAAAAACAACCAAATTTTCGTTGGGTGCTAACCATCTCTCTTGTCGTCCCTTCCGGGATGAACCAGATCAACGCCTGCTGTGCCGATTGTGGTGAGGAGGAGGGGGGAGGCGTCGTCAATCTAAAGGCATGCAAGTCGTGTAATCAGTCTCAAGGCAAGTATTGCAATGTCAATTGTCAAAGGAATCATTGGCCGACGCATAAAAACGAGTGCAAACTACGTGCCGCCGAGCTACGCGATGAGGCGCTGTTCAAGGACCCGCCGGCCAAGGAGGACTGTCCTATTTGTTTCCTGCCTATGCCAGCGAGATTGTTATCTTGTATGACGCTTCCCCCCGCGACTATATCGTCCGTACCAATTTACGATTATGCGGAGGCAAATGAAGAGTTGGCAAATATTAGTACGGAACACTATTATTCATGCTGCGGGAAGAGCATTTGTGGAGGGTGCATGCACTCCTTCCAAAAGTCTGGAAACATTGGGACATGTGCGTTTTGCAAAGGAGTAAATGACAGAACAGATGGAGAAAGAGTTGAAGAAATAATGAAGCGGGTTGAGGTAAATGATGCCGCTTCGATGATGGTTCTAGGTAGTCATTATTACCATGGAAAATTAGGATTGCTGCGAGATCAGGGGAAGGCAATTGAACTATGGAAACAGGCAGCGGCATTGGGGTCCAGCAAGGCGCATTTTCAATTGGGTGCCTATTATAAGCTAGGGGGAGATATGAAGAAGGAGAAGTTCCACAACGAGGCCGCCGCAATGGCTGGACATGAAGTGGCAAGGTACAACCTTGGATACATTGAGTATAAATCGGGAAATGTGAAACGAGCTGTGAAGCATTGGACAATTGCTGCATCAGCTGGGCATCATACTGCCATGCAAAGCTTGATTGCTAGCTTCGAAAGAGGTTTTGTCAGTAGAGATGCAATCGACTTAACTCTGAGAGCTTACAATAATTCTTGTGCCGAGATGAGGAGCGAAGCAAGAGAAAATTACACGCAGCTGTCTATGAATCACATTGATGGAAGGTGAAGAGAAAGTAATAAGAGGTCTGTTTTAGTGAGGGCATTACCACCTCCTGAGTAAGGAATTCCATAGCGGAGAATTCCTGAGGAAAGAGGTGTAGCTCTGTGACTATGTCAAAAAGGAGTAGGTAGTGGTTTAGTCTCATCAAACTAGAAGATTCTTAACCTTTTGATAGGGGCTCCGTGTCAGAAGCTGAACACTATCATCCCATTTTGTCCGTGGTTGTTATTCTTCAATGGGGAACATCATGAGTTGGGGAGGTTGAATAACATCCATTCATTATTCCTTACGTTGAAATTTCAAACCCTTTTCCCTCACTTCTTGCATCTTCCTCATCCATAATGGTTCTGGTAATACAGTATTAATCCTACTCTCCAGTGCCAGATACTCTGGTCTAACACTCGTGTCCCACGTGGGGTCCATAATATCCAACTCACGTCCATTCTCATCAATAACACATGCCTTCCAACCACCCCCCATGGACGCTTCATATGTCAATTTAACATCCTCTCCCCGGCATGCAATTTCCTGCAATGCATATCCCCAAGAGTACTTTGACATTAGTTCTCGCGCCTCGTCTTTCGCAAAGAAACCAAAGTCCTCAGGACGGGTAAATTGTCGATTAAATATAATAAGTGTCCGATCAGGACCAACCATAGCATCAATTTCTTTCATTTTGGATAATTGATCTGGTCCAGGAAATAACAATGCGGCCACATCCTCCTTGGATGAGGTGGGAGATTCCTGTATGAATAAACCAGCGCAGTCCTGTACACTTATTACCTGCGATGCACATTGTTTAATTGGATTCGAAACCCCATCGTACACCACGCCGGCTAGAACTTCACGTAGTGTTTCTTCAGCGTATGGATACATTTGTGCCAATCCACCGGGCCACGGATCAATGTCGGCATCGGACGTTGCTGGTGGTAGTGGAAGGAGGTAGTCAACGTACAGACGTGGATGACGTCGGTTCGACGACGACGACGAACGGATGTTGCTTATCGTTTGTCGGATGCTGGCAATGGCCCTGCGGGCTGTTCGTATGAAGGGTGGAAACCGAGGTAAGACCTTCATGAAAAAGCCTCTGTTACTGTATAATGAAATAAGACTTGCATAATATTTCGCATTCAAGTCGATGCCTACTCCCAATCGAGTTAGACCTACTTACTCTGTTCGCCAGGCGTCGCGGGGATAAGCGCCTGCGTCCCCTCAAGGAGGAGGACCAGAACAAAGGATCGCCGACGTCCGGTTATTGTTGCCGTAGACATCCGCCCAATAATACGTTGAACTTTATCCCGCCTAAATTAGAAAGTATTCAATCCCCCACGTGCTATGATGAGGGAGTAAGGGAGTGGTAGAAAAAAATATATGGCAAGGATGGATGCTGCCGCATCATTTACTGAGGCTACCAATGCCAAGGCGCTATCGGAACAATCTATAGCAAAGCTGGTGGTGAGGAAGGCACTTTCTTTCCCTGATTGGACGGTTTCCCTAAGAAGCGCTCGTGGTAATAGGCATTGTGGTCATTTCCAGGCTGATACAGTTGTTTGAAGCCCCATCCATTAAGCTGACAAGCGAAAGAGTTGTACTTAATTGTACAAAGTATTTTGGAAAGTAGGTCCTTGTTGTGCACCTTCTTCCATGCCCTGTCTTGTGGCTAAGAATGAGATGATGAGTGACGAATGGCGATAGGTTGATATAGAAGATTGCATAGTCAATTGATGTGATCGTACAATTGAGAACAATGAAGGATATAAAAACAAAAGTTCAATTACGCGCTATCCAAGAGATAATCTGTTTATTGTATGAAAAGCGGCAAAAGTTGTGTAAAGGTAAAGCCGTGAGATTGTTGTGAAATAGGCAAGAGGCGAGTAACGCATTGTTGAACAAAGCATTGTGAAGTGTATTTATACTATCTATACTGCTTACATGGCGAAATTTGGGTTGGGAGAGTATGCTATGCAACTTGGATGGAAAGTTTGACGGCGTGTTTGAGATAACTATGTGGTAACTCATCCACGGGGATGGTCAAATAATCCCTGTAGGGGTGATCAACGCATCGTGGTGGCGTGTTCTGACCTTGTTTGCTGTTGATCCATTGTTCCTTACCGAAGATAGGTATCAGAACCTGCTTAGAAACTTACACAGTAGTGATGAAACCGATCTGTGAGACATTCTCTTTCTGAGTAAACTGTCAAAGAATCTGAAGCTACTTCTGGAAATTTTGTGATTTGTCTATTACCTACATATTATTTACTGATTTTATACAGTATGGCATTAACTTTCCTCAAGAAAAAGTGTATTTCTTCTCGCCATTATTAAATCCCCCCCAAACATTACTTCATGGTTCATGGTACTTTAGGGCTAAACTCTTTGAAACTACTGATCAAAGTTACCTATCCTACCAATGCTGACAATGCTCCTTGTAATCTATTTTCCTCCCCATATGTGGTTGTTCAGCCTCAAAAGATGATTTTGATTGGTATAATTTGTTCTGTAATAAAATCAAGCTTGGTCTCACATTCCATATCTGCTTTTAATGTCATACAACTTCGAATTTGTCACAACATTCATCAAGGCAAATTTTAAATGCATGGTGATAAAAAAACACACATCATGAATGCACTTCCCCTAAAGACCAAATATGTAAGATTGCTGTGAATATAGCTCCTTTGCAAAATCATACAAATGTACATCAAATCTATTCTGTTCCAATAGCAACTTCCATGTATCACTATCTTTTCGTATGGGATGCTTAGATGTGTACTTTTCATCCATAAGCTGCTTACGACAGCCAAATTCTTTCTCATACTTTGGACTGCAATATCATTTTTTGTGTTAATGAATAAAATATGAATGATTAGATCACGCAAACAAAAAAACAACATACATCTTCGATGCATCCAAACACAAAAAAGACATACTATATTTACCTATCTTTCCATTTAAAGTAGTGATCAAACCGTGCAAATGATCCACGTTTATTATCAAGTAGACCGACAATGAATTTGCGACGTAATACCTCCTTCGCAATAGCCAAGTTGTCCATATCAATTGGCCCAGTCATGGATTCTGATAACATCCGAACTGTAGAAGGAAACAAAGTCGTTTGACAAAATAATGAATAGTCAAAAAGACAAAAAAATGAGTGATGAGGAAGAGAAAGAACCAAATTGCAAATGCATTTTTTTTCATCAAAACAAACTAATTCACCTAGCCAATTATTCTCAATATATTCCGACTTGGCATACTCATCCACACTCATATTACGTAATGGGGGGTATCCCGAATCCTTTAGGAAATAAAACATCGACGCAGACCGGTCAACAGGATGCCGGAGTAAAACAAATGCCCGACCTTTATCATTGGCATTAAACAGAGATGGGATCAAATCAACATGTGCTGATATTAATGTATCAGCCAAGTGTGACGGCACTAATCCCATATTCACCGCATGACGTATCCCCTCCGGCGTGGCAATATTAACATTGGTATAATTATGATCACTGTACGTCACGACCTTTAATTCTACATCACTTTCATGTCCACCTGATTCACCCACCTCAGCTGCCAATGTTTGTCCTAAGCAATGACTAAGCATTGTTTTAACAACGACCCCGCCTGATCGTGGTACATGCCAAAAGTACGGCGTGTCACGTCCAACAATGTAGGGTGATCGTATGTCAGCAAAGACATTGGCATATCGTGCTGGTATTATATCATTCGTTAATTTTTGTATAGGACGAGGATCAATTTCATTCAGTTTGTCAGTAGATAGCATCTTATTGCTGCTGCTGCTGCTGATGTTGTTGTTGTCAGTTTCTGCTACCGCGTCAGACATGGACGATGATGACAATTGCTGTTGCTGTTGAACATGGTTATTATTGCTACCTACTATACTATCTTCTTCTCCCTGCTGCTGCTGTTTCATTATCCGTTGACGAAGCGCCTCATGTTCGATCCGTGCTTGTTCTTGTATAGTGTCTATCCCCTCCATGTCTTTCATTGCCCTATTCATATCCATAGAATTACCACCACGTAAATAATTACTACTTCCACCACCACCATTATTATTCGCATCACCACCATCAATGATGACATCATCTAACAGTACCTCATCCTGTTCCCACTCACGTCGTACTAGTGGTACAGAATCACGCAATGTGTTGCTACTGCCGTACGCTAAGCCTTCATTGTTGTTGTTGTTGATCATGCTATTGTTTTCTGTGTCTTCATAACTACCACCCTCGCCATCATTATTATTATCACCATCACCATTGCTATTAAACCAAACATTCCCCCTATTATTGACAGACCCTGATGACCAATGTGGATCATATCTATTCACATTCATCACCGATCCACTACCACCTTGAACATTCTGCATGGCCACATTGCGCATAACATCTGACAATCCAACATCACCACGCCGTTGACGTTGTCTATGATTATTCGCACGCCAATTTAAATGATCTAACGTATCCTTCCCCTTTGATCGTTGAAATGTCGTTAATTGTATAGTAATGAATGTTACTGATATGACTAATATTAACCATTGCTTTGTACGTAATGTTTTGAAATATAATAGTAGACCACGTATATAACCGGCGAGTGAACCATCAAATTCATCATCATATCTTCTCCTTCTACCTCTTGTAGTTGTCTTTGTATTGTTATTGGCTTTGGTGGAATTGTTGTTGAACCATCGTCGACTGTTATTGCCATGTCCTTTATTCTCTTCTTCCCAACTATTATTATCCCCCGTGGTTATTCGTTCACGTAAACCAATTTCTTCAAGTATGGTAGTGACACCCCGTGATTGAAATGTCGATGCATCTCTGTCATTACTATTGTAATTATTGTTATCATCTTCCTCATTAATTATACCTCCCCACCCTCCTCTTACATTGTTGTTTCGTTTCTGAATCCGACGTTGGTTCGTCATTGTCCCCATTCGACTTCTTTCGCCGCGTCCTCCATTATTATACTGTCGTGACTGCGAGTGTTGCTGTAAGCCAGCAATTACCGACGCACCTCCTGCCCCATCCAACGCGGAAACATCATCATCTGCCATATTAAATGATAGGTAGCGCGGTTTGGTCATTTGTGTCCCTAATTCGTCAAAATCGTCCTCCTCTTCATTATCATCGTCGTCGTTAGTGTTGGTAGGTAGGACCAAGGTTGGCACTGTTGATAACGGTAATGCAGTGAGAGTGGGAGGGAGGAGGATACTGCTCATTATGGACTTGTTATCGTTCGACGCCGCTTTGCTACTCGATTTGTTATCATCATCCAGGGCTGCAAAGCCCAATAATGCATTAATGTCCGCGGCGGGCGGTTTGCTACTACTACTCCTACGGTCGTCCATCGTCATTTTATGTCGACGCCTTGTTCTCGCTCGTGTCTTTCGGGCTCGCGATCGGTGCAAATGACTAATCTATGACTCAATGACTCTCTCGAGAGATTTCGTGTGTGTGTCTTCGTCTCATCATTATTTTTCTTCATGAATCACTCGATGCCGAGAGCCGCCGTTATCTTCTTCGTTGGTGCATTTATAGTATCGACAATCGTCGTCATCAATATCGTCACTTCATCGTTCTCACTCTTCTTGGTGACGTGGAAAGCAGAGGTTGTTAACAATCTTTGGAAGGAGGAGAATGATGCTACTCTTGTTGTCGGCAATTATCGTAATGATCATAACGATCAACAACAACATAGATTACTAACAAAAAAATCATTATTGTCTTCTTTCTTTACAAAGAGCGAAATACAATTAGAAACGGTACAATATAAATTACCATACACGATTGAACATAATTTATTGGATTGGTACGATTATGAACACGATGAAGGTCGTGGTGGCACTACTGCTGATGCTGCTGCCGATGATGGAAATGATGTAAATTCGAATGCATTACCGGTATTTTGGCATATATTAAAAAGTGGCGGCACGTCAATAAAATTAATGTATGCACAATGTTATCACCTCGTGGAGGCATGTGAGGTTGGTTCATTAATTGACGGCACCAATAATAATGATAATAATAATGTTGTTGCGGCAGCAACAACATCAGAATCGGCAGAAAGTCAACAATTATTAGACTTGGAAGTAGAGCAGCATAATCGGTCGTATCAAAGTGAAATAATTGATACTAGCAATCTTAGTCCGTGGGAATGGATGCAACAACAATTAATACAGACGTCATCGCCACTGACGCAGCAGCAGCAGCAGCAGCAGCAGCAACAGCAACAGCAAGAGCAGAATGGCAATAACAGCAACAATAATGAACGACAGAGAGGATTGATAGAGGAGCAACAGCAACAACAACAACAACAAGAGCAACAACAGTTGCGTATAGTAATGTCTGAAGATGGACGCAAGTATATCAATGTGGATGTAACAACCATCGAAGGGATACACTCAGCCTCCCAACGTGGCTTTGCATCATCCACATTACCAAGTGTCATGTTCACGCCCTTATTACTTGATGCCTCGCACTACCTACTCTCGCCACAACGTAAAGGACGAATGTTTGCCATCTTCCGACATCCGATATCACGACTCACGAGTATATTTTACTACCTCCAATTAGCAACATGGGAACCAACCTACAATCCACATTACGCCACAATGACAATCGACGATTATGCAAGTAGTGACACTTGTGAAAGTAATTGGATGGTACGATCCTTGCGTAATAAAATGACAGGACCATTAAATGTCGACGATTTACATATTGCCAAGGAAGTACTACGTCGAAAGTGCATAATAGGACTATTGGAACGTATGGAAGAAAGCGTAATACGATTTCATACTTATTTCAAATTTGACACACCCTACGAGGATGCATTAAATTGTGCAATACGTAATTTTGCAATCAAGGAGGGTGGTGGTGGTGGTGGTGGTACGGGGAATGGTAATAATGGGAAACAGAATGCTGGACCTAGTAATAATCATCCAAAGTTAGAATCAAATAGTGAAACATATAAAATATTGGAACAGAAGAATATGTTGGATATAAAGTTGTATGAGTATGCCGAAGAATTATTTATTCAGCAGGGTGAATGGATGAAGGCTAAGAAAATGATATGAGGACATGTTGTAATAACCATGCCGTTTGTTAAAACTTACTATCTTTGTATCATTATTCATGTTTTGATTTCTAATTGGATGACATTGTCTCTGGCCTCACTTCTCATCTCGTCACAGGAAGTATTGTAAGCTGTTAAAGTTGAGTTGATTTCATCTCTACTGACACGACCTACTTCAATGACTTTAATCAAGCTATGCATTGCATAATAATCCCCAGCTGATGCAGCAATTGTCCAATGCTTCACAGCTCGTTCCACGTTTCCTCCTGATAAATACTCCATGCATCCAAGGTTGTACCTTGCCACTTCATGTCCAGCCATTGCCGCGGCCTCGTAGTGGAATTTGGCCTTCTTCATATCCCCCCCTTCACGATACATGTTACCCAAGTGAAAATGCGACTTACTGGACCCCAATGCCGCTGCATGTTTCCATAGTTCCAGTGCCTTCCCCCGATCTTGCTGCAAACCTAACTGTCCATGGTTATAATAACTACCCAGTACATACATGGCATCGGCATCATTTACCTCAACCCGCTTCATCAGTTCTTCAACACTTTCTTCATCTGTTTTGTCATTCACTCCTTTGCAAAACGCACATGTCCCTATGTTTCCAGACTTACGGAAGGAGTGCATGCACCCTCCACAAATGCTTTTTCCACAACAGGAAAAATATTCTTCCGTAGCCTTATTTGCCAACTCCTCATTTGCAACCGCAAACTCGCGAATTGGTACGGACGATATAGTCGCGGGGGGAAGCGTCATACAAGATAACAATCCCGCTGGCAATGGTAGGAAGCAAATGGGACAGTCTTCCTTGGCCGGTGGGTCCTTGAACAGCGCCTCGTCGTGCAGCTCAGCGGCTCGTTGCTTACATAGCTTTTTATGCGTCGGCCAATGATTCCTCTGGCAATCAGCATTGCAATACTTGACGAGCCAACAAGACTTACATGCCTTGAGACTAACACCTCCGCCGCAATCTGCACAGCAGTCCATCCCCAACACCCCAACAACGCTCATGTCAGACGTAAAATATCTAGATAATAAACGTGGAAGTTTTTCATCTAGGCGGGAAGAGAAGTGACGAGATGGTGGGAGCCGCGTTGTCACTGGCGTCGCGGCTGGTCCTAATCCTCCTGCTGATATCAGGAGGCCTTTCTTATTTGCCCACTCATCATCATCACGTGGTGTCGAGGCGGCAGTGTTCATCGTGGATCGTGCTCCGTTCAACTAACAATGATTCAAATGCATTAAATAATGAAATACGACGACGACTCGCGGAGATTACCGAATCATTGGAACAGGCGCGTAAGCGACAGGAGGAGATACGACTTGATAATAATCTATTACAGGGTCGGAGGGATGGAACGATGGTCGAGACTGAGGATATTGTCACACGCATTAAGCGGGGATACGCGTGAGTTTTTCTCAACAATGTAAAACATGTGTTTACTTTTTGGTACCGAGATTACTTAGAATTGAATTTTGTCTACTCATTCTCCTCAAATACAAATGAATACTCCACGATTTACGCACAATTTACAAACATGCAAAGTAATGAAATCGATGTCATATCAGATCAGATCGAGACCGCCCAAGACGACAAGAAAGAGGCCATATCACAAATGAGATCGACAATATCCAGCATCCGCGAGGAGGCCGCCGTACGTGCTAGCAACCTCAAATCAGAATTGTCCAATCTTGAATCCAATCTCGTGTTGCTTCGTAAGGAGGCAGCGACCGCCTCAAAGGGCCGAAATATGATGAGAAGGACGGTTGAGGATGACGTACGAGCTGCAAGGTCAGATTCACGGAAAGAAATTGAATTGATGAAAGTAAGTCTCGTCGATGAAAAGAGACGACTGAAGCTGGAACGATGGGATATCGATTCTCGCATCCAACGTGCCGAGGCAGAAATCATCCCAGCTATGAAATTATTGCGTGAGATACAGGAGGAAGAAGCTATAAAGCTCCCGCTACTTTCCAATCTGAGGGCATCCCTATCGGATGTTACACGCAGGACATCATCCCAGGTTGAGGAAATGAAGGAGAAACGAAAGGCACGGGGTATGTTCTTCGATGCATCGTTCATAGGCATAAGAACGAAGAAGAGAGAAGAAATGAATGTGGCTAAATCAATATCCGAGGAAGAATTAGTAGACGAGGATGGAAAACTTGCAAGAACGACTATGTACTATGAATCGCTATTGACCGAGACGGAGGAGCAGCTGCAGCGTATTAATGAATTATCGACGAAGCCAGTGGAGCTGTCGGGATATGATGCTATCTCAGACGCTCAACGTAGAGTGGAGGTATTGATCCAGGAAAAAGACGATGCCATATCCCAGACAGAGGATGAGAGGGTGAACGCCTTGAACGAAGCCGTCAATTCTTATTTAGCAGCACGGGATCAATATGATGCAACATATGAAAATTCAATCCGGGATTTGGAGGTTCAACAATCTCGATCAGTCCAAAAACTAGCACAAGAAGATCAAAGAGCCGAAAGGCGCATAATAGAGCTACGTAATGAAATGGAGAAGATGACATTGAAATTGTCAGCATTGATGAAGGATGAGCGTGATGCTTCCAATCGTGACTATGAGGAATTGACAAAAACAAAGACTGATACGTTGGAGAAAAATGTGTCTCAGTATGAACGTACTGCCGAGGAGATACAGACTGTGAGATCCAACTTGATTTTCTTACAACGTAAGTTGAACAAGCTTGAGGGTACAGCTGGACGGAATCGTCTGAGGCTAAATGAACTCGAGGAAGAACGGTCCAGTTTTCGACAACAGATGGGTAGGACAATGTCTATTGCAATTGGCAAGTTAACTCAAAGATAAAACTTTTTGGAATGGAGTGTGTCTAATTTGAGTTTTGCTTATCGCCATCTTGTTCCCGCCAAGATTTTTGCCTTTAATGACCTTGCTAATAATGATATATATAATGGCTAGTGTTATCAAATTAGTATCAAAAAGTACGTTTGTGAGACTATATAAGCTATTTTAATAGTGTCTCCAGTGGTTGTTTGTT
>Ga0247832_1005782_pt1 | contig 14046 bp, 14 predicted proteins | sample LaCruzMarch2015__10_FD_192407 | JGI IMG/M metagenome (GOLD analysis project Ga0247832, IMG submission 192407) | Freshwater microbial communities from meromictic Lake La Cruz, Castile-La Mancha, Spain - LaCruzMarch2015_4m | ecosystem: Environmental > Aquatic > Freshwater > Lake | place: Spain... | reverse complement strand
CCAGCCGCAGCTTTGCCAGCGGCCCTTGCCGTGCGGCCAGTTCCTCGTATTTGGCGCGGCCGCACTCCGTTTTGATCCAGCGGTAGGCCTGCGGCTGGGGATGGTCCATGAAGCCATCTTGCCGCGCGGGCTCCTGATGGCGATGAGGAGGCATCTATGGCTGAAGTAATCGCCCTGCTCCAGCCTTAACCAGATCCAGCCTTAAGCAGCTCCAGCAGTCCAGCTTCATCCAACACCGCCACCCCCAGGCTTTCGGCCTTGCTTAGTTTGCTACCCGCTTCCTCGCCGGCCACTATGTAACTGGTTTTCTTGCTCACCGAGCCGCTCACCTTGCCGCCGGCCGCCTCAATCAGGGCTTGGGCGGCGCTGCGGCTCAAAGACGGCAGGGTGCCTGTGAGCACAAAGGTCTGCCCGGCTAGGGGCGCCCTGGCGCCAGCGCTGTCGGCGCCTGCTGCTGCCAGCTCCTCGGGCCCGGCTGCCAGCGAGAAGCCCAGCCCCTGTAGCTGCTCCACCAGCAGCTGGTTGGCAGGGGTGGCAAACCACTGCTGCAGCGATTGGGCGATTTCAGCGCCGATGCCAAACACGGCGGTGATCGGCTCCAGTGATTCTGGGTTGCTGGCAGTGGCCGCGCCAGCGAGTGCCGCCACACTGGGGAAAGCCTTAGCCAATGCCTTGGCGTTCACCTCGCCCACGTGGTGGATTCCCAGGCCGTAGAGCTGGCGGTGCCATGGTTGTGCCTTGGAGGCGGCTAGGGCAATCACCAGGTTGTCGGCGCTCCTGCTTCCCATGCGCTCCAGGCTGGCCAGCAGGGCCGCATCGAGGCCATAGAGATCGGCGATGGAGCGCACTAGGCCCCGATCCACCAGCTGCTCGATCAGCTTTGCTCCCAGGCCGTCCACATCCAGGGCCCCCTTGCTCACCCAGTGGCGCAGGGCGCCGCGCAGGATCGCCGGGCAGCTGCTGTTGACGCAGCGGGTGGCGGCCTCACCCTGCTCGCGCACCAGCTCCGAGTTGCATTCAGGACAGGTGTGGGGCAGCTGTAGCCGGGCCGCGCCAGCAGGACGTAGCTCCGGCAGCACTCGCACCACCTCGGGAATGATCTCGCCGGCCTTACGCACCACGATCGTGTCGCCGGCGTGCAGATCCAGCTCGGCTAAGCGATCGGCGTTGTGCAGGGTGGCGCGGCTCACCGTGGTGCCGGCCAGGGGCACCGGCACTACCCTCCGATACTCCTCAAGCACTCGAACGATGCCGAAGCCGTAGAGACTACGGGGCCAAGGTTAGTTAGAGGCGGCGCCAATGATCGGTAAGTAGCGGATCTAAGTAGAGATCATGTTTGGCTTCGCTTTACAGCTGAGTGACGAGAAGCGTGTAATCGCAGCGAGGGTCGCGACGTAAAAAAAATAGTGATAAACTTGTAGGACTGATCTATTGAAGCCGCACCGTGCTTTTCTTGTCCCAGCCTGCTTCCTATGCAGGTAACGCATCCGAAGCAGAGGCGGCGCTTGATTTGCTCATATCTAAGGCCGACAAGGCCGACAAGGCCGGCAAGTCCGGCAAGGTTGAGAAAAAACTTCTTAAGTGCCCTTCTACCTCAACCCCTTCAAGTTGGCATCTGTCTCTTCCGCCTCATTTCAATACAGCACTTGGCTTGAAGTTTTCGTACAGGCAAAAAGTTAGAAATGGGAAGGTTGTTGAGAGGTGGAAGGAGTGGACTCAGAGCGGAAGCTTTTGTTTTAATGAGGGATCAATAATTTATGATAGAGATGTTTATGGCTTGAAGACATGGGGAGAAAAGCTTGCGGCAATCAATACCTATGTAGTTATCGGAAAGACAATTCCTGTCTCCTTGAGAATCTTCAATGATGTAGGCACAGGATTTAAAAAGACGAGACGAGATCCGGGCCTTGTGACATTCAAGATTTATGGTCTGGACCATGAGTCGAGATTGAAATCAACCTTTATAAGAGAAGCATCTTCAACTCAAGATGATTTTGTAAAGTTTGCGATCTCTGGAAAATCACCTATCTAGTCAATGGATGTAATTTCTTTCTTGGTTCAAGGCTCGTCATCAAGCCCTTATGTAGTTAGCTTTTCTAAGCCGCTAAATAGCATCTTATGTAAATGCACTTGCCCGGCTGGTTTGAAAGGTCAAGCTTGCAAGCATCGTCTTCGCATACTACGAGGGTCTGCAGAGAGCATCGTAAGTGGTAACCTGCATGAAGTTGAAATCGTCTCATCTTGGCTGCCTGGCTCCGAGATCGAACGTGTACTTCTTGAAGTTGAAAGACTTGAGCATGAAGCCAGCAAGGTGAAAACTGAGCTAACTTTAGCTAAAAAGAAACTTTCAAAAGCCATGGGCTTTTGATGATTACTTTTTGTCTTTAGATAGAAGATTTTTTTGGAATTCATCCGAGCAGATTATGCAATGGATAAAATGATTTACGCTATCTGTTTGTCAAGCGGTTAGATTCCCTGTCAGCTGAGTTTGTGCAGAGCAAAGTGGCTGGAATTGAGCCTATTCATTTATCAGTTCGTGAAAATCAGTCTCGTTAAGTATAGTTACTCCTGCGGCGATGGCTTTGTCTAGCTTGCTTCCAGCTTTCTCTCCGGCGACAACGTAGTCTGTTTGTGTGTTTACGTTGTCAATTACCTTGCCCCCCGCTGCTTCGATTAGAGATTGGGCTTCTGTACGAGAAAGAGATGCTAGTTTGCCAGTTAGAACAAACTTTTTTCCGGCAAGAGGGTTGTTTTGTGTATCCAATGCAAGCTGCTGAGGAAGTTCTTTGCCTTTGGCTTCCATTCTTATGCCGAGCGATAACAATTCATTGATCAATTTTTGATTTGACATATTGGAGAACCATTGCTGCAGAGATCCGATTATCTCTGGTCCAAAGCCTGCCAGTTTACTTATTTCCTCAGGAGATTGAATCGATGCCCGTTGTAGCGCTTCTACATTTGTGTAGGCTTTGGAGAGCGCTTTTGCATTTACTTCGCCTATATGATTAATTCCGAAGCCGTATAGCTTGCGGTGCCATTCTCTTGCCTTTGAGCTGGACAGCTCGCTGATGATATTATGGGCTGACTTTTCCCCTATGCCCTCTAGGCTTGCAAGCACGGATGTCTCAAGTCGATATAAATCTGCGATAGAACGGACGAGTCCACATTCGACTATTTGGCCTATTGTCTTGCTTCCTAGGCCATCGACATCTAAGGCCTTTTTGCTTACCCAATGGCGCAAAGAAGCCAAAATTATGGCCGGACAACTGCTGTTGATGCAGCGTGTGGCGGCTTCGCCTTCTTCCCGTACCAGTCTGGAGCCACACTCTGGGCAGTCGTCAGGCAAAGTGATGCTGATCGCATCTGATTTTCGTAACTCTGGCAATACCCCAACAACTTCCGGGATTATCTCCCCTGCTTTGCGAATAATTATCTCATCACCAGTATGCAAGTCTAGCTCTGAAACCCGGTTGGAATTGTGCAGAGTAGCTCGCTTGACAATTGTCCCGGCGAGGTGGACGGGTTCAAATTCTGCAACTGGTGTCATGGCTCCGGTCCTCCCGACTTGGCAGATGACCCGAAGAAGGCGACTCGGAGCCTCTTCGGCTGGGTACTTAAGGGCAACGGCCCAGCGAGGATGAGTATCTGTAAAGCCTGCTATTTCTTGAAGTTGGAGACTGTCAAGCTTTGCTACAACGCCATCAGTTGCATAGGGCAATTCTTTCCGACCTTCTCCCCACCGCGTGAAGAATGATTCCACCCCCCTTAAATCGACGAAACGCTCTCGGTACGGGTTAACTTTAAAACCTACTTCCTCAAGCCATTCTAAGGATGCCCATTGAGTGGCAGGTTTGCTCGGATTCCCTTGCCACTCATCGGGTAGATGGAGGGTATAAGCAAAAAAGCTGAGCCGCCTTGCTGCCACAACCTTGGAATCGAGCTGCCGCAGCGTGCCCGCACATGCGTTGCGGGGGTTGGCAAATAGGCTCTCGCCACGGGCCTGTCGTTCGTCGTTGATGGCTATGAATTTCTCTGTTGGGATTAAGGCTTCACCACGCACCTCCACCCAGGCAGGCGGCTGCTCCAACTTGAGACGCAGCGGTACAGAGGCAATCGTGCGAACATTTGCGGTGATGTCCTCGCCCCGCTCGCCATCACCTCGGGTGGCAGCTCTTATAAGAAATCCGTTCGCATAGCTCAGCGCAATTGCACTACCGTCAATCTTTAGTTCCCCCACCATTGCTAGATTAAAATCTTCATGGAAGGGGTTTCTTTCAAGGACCTTGAGGAGCTTTCCGTGCCACTTTTCAAGCTCATCTATGCCGAAAGCATTTTCAAGGCTATAGAGCGGGACCCTATGGGCGACGTTCTTGAAACCTTCAGCGGGTTCGCCACCCACTCGCTGAGTAGGGCTATCAGAGGTGATCAGCTCGGGATAGCGGATCTCAAGCTCCTGTAGCTCTCTGAAGAGTTGGTCATAGACCGCGTCTTCCATCAGCGGAGCATCCTTTACATAATATGCATGAGCTGCCTGTTGCAAAAGGCTGCGCAGTTCGGCCACGCGGCCCTGAATCAAAGCTCCAGAGGCCGACGTGTCGGCTTCCTGCTGCGTGGATTGTGTGGTTTCGCTCATGGCTCAATAGCGGAAGCTGTTTTCCAGGGTCCAGTGCGCCTGCCCCAGCCAACAGATCCGCTGTGCTGGGCTCGGCAGCTGGATCAAGCAGCTGCCAGCTTGGTGATCCGGTCCACCCGCCACTGCTCGTCTATTTGAACGAAGGTGAAGTCGAGGGGCAGCTCATCTTTGCCCTCGCTCTTGAGCTTCACGGTGAGGATCAGCTGGCCATCATCCAGCCGGGGCCGACCGGATTTGAGGTTGCGGTATTTGTTGAGCTGCAGTCCAGCCAGAAAGCGAATGAACTGCTGCCGGTTGACGTGGGAGCGGTAGTTCTTGGTGGTGAGCATATAGGCGCCGTCCACCTGGCCGCTGGCCACCTGGGTGAAGAATTGCTTGATCAGTGGGTTGATGCCGCGGGCGCTGAGCACCAGCTTCACGGCGTTCACAGTCCAAAAGAGCAGTAGGGATCCGGCGCCGGCCAGCAGGGCCTTGGTGCCGATCTCGCGGGCGATACCCCAATCCATCTCGATTCCAGCTGCGCTTCAGAGGTTCAGAGTCTGACCGACGGCCTTGCATCTTGAGACCTGGCGCCTGGGCTCGGCACAATGCGCCCAGCCCCTGCGTTCCTCGGCGGCATGCCCCTTGAGCCTCTGCTGCCGCTGTTTCACCGGCTCGACCGGGAATGGTTTGACGGCAGCCTGGCGCCGGCTGGTGAGCGTTTAGTGGATCTGCGCTGGAGCGACGGCCGCATGCGCCGCACCGCCGGGCTCTACCGGCGCGGACGCCATCCCGATGGCCGCCCCCTGTGCGAAATCGTGCTGTCTCGGCCCCTGCTAGACCCCCTGCCGCAGGAAGCCACCCTCAGCACCCTCTGCCACGAAATGATCCACGCCTGGGTGGATCGGGTGGTGGGTGTGGAAGAGGCCCATGGCCCCCACTTCCGCGCCCGTATGGCCGCCATCAACGGCGCCCAGGCTGGCTTCAAAGTGAGCATCCGCCACCGCTACCCCTTGCCCTCCAGCACCAGGGCGCCCCGCTGGCTGGCCTCTTGCCCCAATTGCGGCGTCAGCGCCCCCTACCGCCGCCGGGTGCAGGGTTTGGCCTGCCGCTTCTGTTGCGACCGGCTGCACGGCGGCCGCTGGCACGCCAGTTGTCTGTTGAGATTTGAGCAGGCGGCCTAAGGTCCCGGCAGCACGGCACTGCCATGGGCGTTTTCCTCTGGACCCTGGAATTCGGAGGTCTCACCATTGCCTTGGTGGGGATGGGCCGGGAGCGCTGGCTGGCGGGTCGTCGTCGCTAGCTGGATCCTTAGCCTGGGGCCATGCCTGAATCCTGGAAAGACCTAGATCGCCTGGTGAGTGCGGGCCGCCAGCTGGTACATGGGGTGTCCGGTGCCCGCCCCGGCTCCCGCAGCGGCAACCGGGGCGAAGGCCGCCGGCCCGCCGGCCCCGCCGGAATGCCCCGGCTCGATGGCCTGGGTCGTTGGGTGGAAAACAAGCTCGATTGGATCCTGGAAGACGAGGACGACTGGCGCGAGCCCTGGCAGGAGGCTCGCCCTGAGCCCAGCTCCCAGTCCCGGCCGCGCCGCCGCCTTGATGCCATTTCTCGCCGCAGCGCCGAGCCGCTCCGGGGTCAGCCCAGGCAAGAAAGGGAGCCGGAAGAATGGCCCGAAGATGACGCTTTCGCCCTGCCCCGTTGGCAGCGGCAGCCGTCTACTGCGCCCCAATCCCAGCCCCAATCGCAACCCCCATCTCAATCCCAGCTCACGGGCCGGGCCATGCCCCGCTCCACCAGGCGCCGAGCTGGTGGCTGAGGGCCCGCTCCGCCAAGCTGGTTAGGTTGGTCTCAAATGCACTTAAAAGATGGGCAGCCTTGTGGTGGTTGGCTTTCCGAAGGCGGAAGAAGCCGAGCAGGTGCGGCGCGAGCTGGTGGACATTCAGCGTGAGCAGCTGATTGCCCTAGAGGATGCGGTGGTGGTGGAGCACGACAGCGAGGGCCAGGTGCACCTGCGTCAGGCCATCAATCTCACCGCTGCTGGCGCCCTAGGCGGTGGCTTTTGGGGCACCTTGGTGGGCCTGCTGTTTCTCAATCCCCTGCTGGGTGCTGCCGTGGGAGCGGGCGTGGGCGCAGCCTCGGGCTCCCTTTCCGACATCGGCATCAACGATGGCTTCATGCGCGAGCTGGGCGAGACCCTGCCCCGCGGCAGCGCGGCCCTTTGCCTGCTGGTGCGGGAAGCCACGCCAGATCGGGTGATTGAGCGCCTGCGCGCCCATGCTCCCCACGCCAAGCTGCTACGCAGCAACCTCAGCCATACCGACGAGGATCAGTTGCGGGAGCTGCTGGAGCGGGCGCGCCTGCAAGCAGAAGCCCTGCGTTTGGGTTGAGCCTGCAGGCCGACCTGAAAGTTGCAGCCCCGCTGGCGCAGCTCCTGATTCACCTGGGTCACCAGGTTTGCAGGTAGGTCGCTGGCCATTTCCTCGGCGGAGGTGTTGATCGAGGGGGACCCCTGTTCCAAGGCGCTGAGCAGGTCTGCCCATTGGTCGATCAGGTTGCGCTCGGCCATGGGCCGCAGACCCTGCTCCTGCAGCAGGGTTGCGCAGCCTTCCCCGTTCCAAACGGCGTTGGGGCAGGTGGCATGGGGATGGTGTTGATAGGCCAGGCCCTGTTGCAGGGCCGTGCTGCTGGGGGCACCGTTCTGCTGGCGCAGGCCGGCATCGCTGAGTAGCCGGCCGCAATGCACGGCGGATATGCCGAAGATGCGGCCGAGGTCGGTGAGGCTCAACCAGAGGCTTGTAGTCATGGCCAGGCTCCCCGGCGCAAGTGGCCCCATGCTGGACACAGCACTAGGCGCGTCAATCCGTCAACCGCGAATTGCTGTAAGCCGTTACTGAGTTTGTAAATCGTGACATAGCTTGGCTGGGCCCAGCCAGTGCTCAAGGGCTGGCGAGAACACCTCCCGAATCACGGTGAGCTCCTTGCCCCCGCGGAAGAAGCGGTAGTGGCGACTCCAGAAGGGGCCCGCCAGGCCAAAGCGCTGCTCGAGCCAGGGAGCAGCAACAAGGGCCAGGCCATCTACCTCGCGGAACAGTTCAGCCCGTTTGGCCGTCAGGCTGCGCCAGATCGGCAGCTCCCGCTGCTGCAGGTAGGCGTCTGCCTGGCTTTGATTCCACCAGCTCTCTGCCCAGGCCAGGGTTGTGTCGCCGCAGCGCAGCCACACCTGGCGACGCAGCAGGGGACCATCGAGCTCCACGATTTCCGGGGGCGGTGGCGCGCCGGCACGGGGGCCGGCTGGCTCAGGCGCCATGGCGATCAGCTCGATCTCCACCGGCTTGCCCGTGAGCGACTCCAGGTGCCGGGTGGGGCTGCCGTCACCCAATAGCAGCAGGCGCCAAGGGCCGCTCAGCAGACCATCGCCAGCGGCGGTGCTGCCATCGCTGAGGTTGAGCTGCCAAATCGGCTCCGGTGAGCTTTGCAGGTGATTCGCTGTTATGAGAATGACTCATGACCTGTGTTGATTAGGCTAGTTACTCATGTCTTGGTAGTGGGATTGGGCTCGACCGAGCGGCCGGTTGCATTGCCGGATGTAGTCGTTACCAACCTGCACCGCCGGTACACAGGGGTGTCGGCGACGGTGCGTGCACTGGTGCCCCTGCAGCGCCAGTATTTATCTATTGGCTTGCTGGATTGGGGCGGGCTGGGTTTGCCTGCTCAAGTGCGGTGGGGACAGCTGTTGAGGCAGGGATGGTCGCGACCATCTCGTGGCCGCTGCCGGGTTTGGCATGCCCGGCGAGATATTGAAATAGCCTGTGGAATTGTACTAAAGAAACTATTAAATCAGCCTTGGAAAATCCTTTTTACTTCTGCAGCCCCCAAGCCGCCTGGTGCATTTTTGGCCGCATTGCTTCGACATTGTGATGCCGTTATTGCCACTTCTGAACGTTCAGCAGGCTTTCTTGATTGTCCGGCTGAAGTTATTTATCATGGAGTAGATGTTGACCACTACTCCCCTCTCGATGGTGACTACCTGGCGACCCTTCGTCAGCCTGTTGATTTGCCAGGGCTTGTGGTTCCTTCTGAATTGCAGGGTTTGTATTGGATTGGCGCTTTTGGTCGGATCAGGCCAAGTAAGGGTACGGATCTATTGGTAGAAGCTTTAATTAAGGTGCTTCCAGAGTTTCCTGATTTTGGGGCTGTATTTACGGGTTTATGTCAAGCCAAGAATATGGCCTTCTTTGAAATTATGCAGAAAAAAATTAGTGCGGCCGGTCTTGGCGAGCGCATTGTTTTTTTGGGTGACCTCAATCGCGAAGAAGTATTGGCCTGTTATCGCCGCATTCTTTTGTGCGTGGCGGCTTCCCGCACTGAGGGTTTTGGTCTTACTCCCTTGGAGGCTATGGCCTGTGGTCGTGCAGTATTGGTTTCCGGTGCGGGAATCTGGCCACAGGTTGTGGACGACGAGGTGGGCTCATCCTTCGAAACTGGATCGACTGATTCACTGATTATAGTATTGCGAAGACTACTTGCTGACCCTGACTTGTTGTGGAGTATGGGTAAGCACGGACGCCAACGCATGGTTGAGCAGTATTCGCTAGAGCGTGAGGCCAGCAAGATTAATGCTCTTTATGGACGCTTGATGTCATAGGGGCATGGCAGACTTGAGGCGCCTTGATCTTTGCGAGCGCTGAGAACTCCCTGCAGAAATGCTCGATGTTTCCAGAATTTCCGCTTGCTTAAGATTGTTGCGGGCGATAAAAACTGCTTCAAGGCTGAAAAAAGCGCTGTGCGATAAGCGTGATTGATATGGTGCTTGGTGGTCGTATAAACAAGTGATCGTCCCATGTGCCAAGCCTTTAGGGCTGCCGTTGTGGCTGAGCGGCCGCTTGAATGACCGCTTAGGTGCACAACTCGTGCTTCGGGAATAATCCAAGCTTGGCCCGTTTGCTCGCGAAATCTTATGCTAATGTCGTCATCTTCGTGGTATAAGAATATATTAGCGTCAAATCCGCCGATGCGATCAAAGGCTTCTTTTCTAGCAAAGAGTGCAGCGCCGGAGAGTATGGGAACCTCGCTTGGCTCTAGAGGCGTGCCGCGGGGCATAACTTGCTCAGCTTTCAGCAGGCAGCTGCGCCGTTTAAATGAATCTTTTCCGTGGCTATTAAGGATGCGGGGGTTAAAGCAGGAGGCTTTTTGATGGGTGTCTGCCGCCGATTCCAACAGTGCGATTGTTGAGGGCTCCAGTATGCTGTCTGGATTAATAAAGAAGACAAATTCGCTCTTGCAGAGACTTGCTCCCTGATTGCAGGCGCTGCCGAAGCCTGAGTTGCCTGGATTGCTAATTAATTGAGCATTATATGTCTTTGCCAAGTCTTGGATAATTTCTACATCTCCAGATCCATTGTCTACTAAAATAATGGTTGTATTTGTCGGTATTGTGCGAAGCAGTGATTCAATTACTGCCGAACTGTTGAAGCAAACGCTGATAACGCTTGTTCGATTCAAGGCAGTTTGAGTTGGGCTCAAAAGCCGCTGCTGATGCTGATGCGGCGCTGCTCGCCGCCCTTCTCAATGACCGCCGTATCACCACTGGCTGAGCGCAATCGCCAGCCGCTGCTGCCGATGCTCTCGCCCACGGCGGCGCTGGTAGAGCTACTGCCCAATTGAAAGATTGCTGAGCCGCTTTGCCCGGGCACCTGCACCACGCCCACGAGCTGGGGAGCGTTGCCACCACCGCCACTATTGCCACCCCCACTATTACCAGCGCCACTCGAGGCGCTGCCCCCAGGGGTGCTGGCTGAGCCGGTGGCAGCGGGTGCCGGACTGGTGAGGCGGCTGTTGATGGGCACTTTGAGTACGTCGGCTGCTGGGGCGCTGCTGGCTGGCAGGGTTGCCAGCTCTTCCATCCAGGGTTCGCCTGGAGGCGGTGGGGGCAGCTCTCCGTCTCCCCCTGCCCCAACGGCGCTGGCTGCCTGGGCGGGCTCGTTTGCTTGGGCTGGGGTTGTGTCGGGCCCCATGGTGCGCAGCCGCTCGATCAGTAGCATGTTTCGCTCTTGGCGGATGGCCTGCTGGCTCTGGTTCCAGAGGCCGAGGACGGCCAGGGCCATTCCTGCCACCACCATCACCGTCACACTGGCTCCTGCCAATAGCAGGCTGGGCTGGCGGCCAACCTGATCCGCAAGCCGCTGCAGGGTGCTGCCTGCCCTGGGTGGGTGGCGCTTTGCGGAGGCCTGCTTTGGTTTGGAAGTTGGTTGTTTGACTGGGGCTGGCGGCAGATCATGCAGCTCTACGGGGATGCTGCCGGCATTGGAAAATGCTGCGGGCGTGTCGCAGACCTCCACCTCAATTGGCTTTTCGGGCTCGAACACCCGATTGAGCACCTGCTCTGCCTTGAGTTCCCAGTAGGCCCGGGAGGTAGGTATGCCTCGTACCGGACTCACCTGCTGCTACCCCTTATCTAGTGGGATCAAGATTAACGGCCCTTTGCTGACTTGACGAGGTTTGGCGTTTGCGTAGCTCCAGCCAGAGCAGCAGGGCCGTGACGTCGGCAGGACTAACCCCGGGGATGCGGGCGGCCTGGCCCAGGCTGAGGGGTTGGATTGAGTTGAGTTTCTCGCGGGCTTCCTTTGAAAGGGTGTCAATGGTGGCGTAATCCAAGTCTGCTGGTAAGGCTCGGTGCTCCTGCTTTTTCACCTGGTCGATCTGCTGCTGCTGGCGGGCCAGGTAGCCGCTGTATTTGATGTCGATCTCAGCGCCCTCACGCACGTCGCTTGGCAACTCCACCGGCGCCAGGCCTAGGCGCACCAGATCGCTGCTGTGGAAGCCGGAGCGGCGCAGCAGGTCGGCCAAGGTTATCGATCCCTTGATGGGCGCTTGGGTCTGGTCCTCCACGGCGGCGGCAGCCGGGTCGCTGACCTTGAGGCGCACCGATTCCAGGCGCTGTTTTTCGGCGCTGATGGCTTGTTGTTTGGCGGTGTAAATGGCCCAGCGCCGCTCGTCGATCAGGCCCAGCTCCCGCCCTAGGGGGGTGAGGCGTCGGTCGGCGTTGTCGCCTCGCAGCACCAGCCGGTATTCACTGCGGCTGGTAAGTACGCGGTAGGGCTCGCGCAGATCCTTGCTGATCAGGTCATCGATCATGGTGCCGATGTAGCTGCCCTCCCTGGGGAAGTGCACCGGCTCTTGCTCCCGCACTAGGCGGGCGGCGTTGAGGCCAGCCACCAGGCCCTGGGCCGCGGCTTCCTCGTAGCCGGTGGTGCCGTTGAGCTGGCCGGCGCAAAACAGCCCGGCTACCCGCTTGGTTTCCAGCGACGGCTTGAGCTGGGTTGCGGGCAGGTAGTCGTAGTCGACGGCGTAGGCGGGCCGCAGCATCACGCATTGCTCCAGGCCCGGCAGGGTGCGCAGAAGTTCGAGCTGCAGCCGCTCTGGCAGGCCGGTGGAGAAGCCCTGCACGTAGATCTCAGGCGTGTCGCGCCCCTCGGGTTCGAGAAAGATCTGGTGGCTTTCCTTCTCGGCGAAGCGCACGATTTTGTCTTCGATTGAGGGGCAGTAGCGGGGCCCCTTGCTGTCGATGAAGCCGCCGTAGATCGGCGTCAGGTGCAGGTTGTCGCGGATCAGCTGGTGGGTGGCGGCCGTGGTGCGGGTCATGTGGCAGCTCATCTGCTCGCCGCTCACCCAGGAGGCCGGATCAAAGGAGAAGAAGCGATCTACGGCATCGCTTGGCTGCTCCTCGAGTTGGTCGAGGGCGATGCTGCGCCGGTCTACCCGGGCTGGGGTGCCGGTCTTGAGCCGGCCCATCTGGAAGCCCAGCGCCTCAAGGGCTTCGCTGAGGCCAACGGCGGCCTGCTCTCCTGCCCGGCCGGCGCTCATCGACTGGTTGCCCACCCAGATCTGCCCGCCCAGGAAGGTGCCGGTGGTGAGGATTACGGCGGCGGCGCCGTAGCTGCTGCCGAAGTAGGTGCTGATGCCGCTGATGCGGGCGTCTTCGCCGGGGGTGCCCTCCACTACCAGCCCGGTCACCATCGCTTCGCGCAGGGCCAGGTTTGGCGTGTGCTGCAGCAGCTGCAGCATCTGGCGGGCGTACTGGCGCTTGTCGGTCTGGGCGCGCAGGGCCCACACAGCGGGGCCGCGGCTGGCATTGAGCACCCGCTTCTGCAGGGCCGTGGCATCGGCCAGCCGGCCGATCACGCCTCCGAGGGCATCCACCTCATGCACCAGCTGGCTCTTGGCCGGACCGCCCACCGCCGGGTTGCAGGGCTGCCAGGCGATGCGATCGAGGTTGAGTGAAAACAGGGCCGTGTTTAGCCCTAGCCGAGCGGCGGTGATGGCGGCCTCACAGCCGGCGTGGCCGCCGCCCACCACGATCAAGTCGAAGTGCTCGGTGCAGGGTTCGCTGAGGGAGGTGCAGTTAGCGATGGATCACGCTCCCATTGAATTGGGGCTGGTGGCTGGCGCTGGAGCGCCAATTAAAGTCACGTTATTCACTGATCCAGCTATGCGAAGGGTTCCCTTCCTCTCGATGCCGGATTGCATTGTGGCCGGCCGTGATTCACAGACGTTCGCCGAGACGCTGAACCTGATGTTGCGGGTCCGCGATTGTGACCCGCTCCACAGCCCCGCAGGGTTTTGGAGCGAGACCGGTGTGGTGCCGCTGGGCCAGGTGTCCGTGCTGGCCTCCAGTGGTTCGGCGGTGGTGGTGGTGGCCGACGCGGTGCAGCAGGCCACCTTCATGCTGCCCTATTTCGATTGCGGGGGTGGCTACCGCATAGAGGGTCAAGACTTCACCAATCACTACCGCAGCAATGTTTTATACATCCCCCCGGTGCCCTGGCGCCTTCAATGCCACACCCCTCTTTTGTCGGGGCTGTCCCTGTTAATTCCGACTGATCTGCTGCAGAGCACGGCCCAGGCAATGGGTGCCGGCAGCATCTCGCTGGATTCCTTGTCGGCTGCGTTGGCCAACACGGCGGAACTGCGCACCGATGATTCCCGCGGCAGTGCCCTTCTCGATGCCCTGTTTCGTTTCTTTGGCTTCGTGGAATCGGTGTTGCGGCTACAGGCAACGGTGCCGGAGATCCTGCGGCTCGACGATCTTTTGGTGCGGCAGCTGTTGCTGCTGATGATCCCTGGACTGGAAGAAGGATCCAGGTTTGCCCTCTCCACGTCTACGCAAGAGTCGTGGTTTGGGCAGTTGCTCGATTGGATGGACGCCAACTGTCACCGCGCCCTCAGCCTCAGTGAACTGGAAGAGCGCAGCAGTTACGGACGCCGATCGCTGCAGCATGCCTTTAAGGAGCGTTTTGGCTGCGGCCCAATGCAGTGGCTTCGGCGGCGGCGGTTGCACAAGGCTCGTCAGTTGCTGCTGGAGGCCTTGCCTGCCAATACCAAGGTGCAGCAGGTGAGCCTCTCCTGCGGTTACATCAGTTTTTCCTATTTCTGCC
>Ga0247832_1005781_pt1 | contig 14047 bp, 16 predicted proteins | sample LaCruzMarch2015__10_FD_192407 | JGI IMG/M metagenome (GOLD analysis project Ga0247832, IMG submission 192407) | Freshwater microbial communities from meromictic Lake La Cruz, Castile-La Mancha, Spain - LaCruzMarch2015_4m | ecosystem: Environmental > Aquatic > Freshwater > Lake | place: Spain... | reverse complement strand
TGTGCAAATGCAGGTAGGAATCAAGCAGCAGCTTGAGGAACGTCGCAAGGCGCGAGCGGGTCGCGACATTGATGCTGAGATGGCTGTCATTGATCAAGAGACGGAGGCAAAGAACAAAACGGTTGATACCTCGAAGGAGGAGCAGTTCAAAGAGAACGAAGTAGCTGGCCTTGCTCGCCAAAAGACGATTGACGACACAACAGTTGGTGTCCAGAAGACTCTCGATCAAATGCGTGAAGAGGCTCGCATTGCCCGCGAAGCTGGTCGCCAATCGCCCGAGGATCGCACCAAAGAACGCGATGAGCAAGTTGCTGCAGCACAAGCCGAATTCGACACTGCCGTTGAAACGGCCAATAACATCAAGGTGGAAGAACCGAAGAAGGCCGATCCAGCTGCAAATGCTCCCAAGCCTCCAACGATGACTAAGCCAGGCGACTTGAAGGTTCCGAAGGTCGACGTCGACGGCATAAAAGATCCAAAGCTGAAACCGCCAAAGAAGAAGGACCTCAAACTGGGTCTTGATCGCTCGGCCAAAGATTCGATGGACCAGTTCTCCAAAGGACCAAAGGACAACGCGGAGAAAACCGAAGCGGCCGGCAACTTTGAGAGTCGTGGGCTAGGCCTCGGTAGTGGTGCGTCGCTCATTCCTACGATGGAACCGCTAGATCAACCTGATGCTGCCAACGCTGGTGACGTTGTCGATGCAAAGGATGGAGCGGACGCTGGCGAAGCGAATCCCGACTTGCCTGAAGTAGAACAAGAGATCGCGCCGCAGCCGATGGTTGCTGAAGTTGCGACGCCAGAGGACATGGTTGAACCTTCGTTTACCGAGCAACAACCCTCGCTCAATCTTGAATCGCTTTTGGCATCCTTTGTAGCAGTCCGCGTTCATCTTGATGAATTCGATGCTGCACTCTCGCTGAGTGTCGCCCGATTGCAAATGCCACAAGTTACTGGTGAAGGCCTCTCGGATGATGTGAAGCGAGCCATCATACAGACCGCTGAGAACACCGCTCAGTTGGCATCACGAGCCCGCACGGGAGGCTTCGTGTTCAGCTAATGGGATTCTCAAGCGGCGGATACAACTTCGAACTGGCGGCGCTTTCAAAGAAGGCTACGCGAGGCAAGGCGACTTCGGACACGTTCGTCTACGTCGGCACCAACGGTGGCTCGGTCGATCCTGCTGCCGCTGCGGATTTAGTTCTGTCGTACTACCGATTCACTCAGCGCGATCTCATTCCATTCTTGCAAGTGGACGGTGAGTACATCAATGAGAAGCATGCCCTGGTGACAGCTTCGATCAACAAGACGAAGCTCGATCCAGTCTCGTTTAACACCACCGGTGCATCGACTCACATAAATCAATCACTCTTCACGCGGGGGATTTACGCCGCAGGTGGCAAAATCGCGCCCAACTATCGTGGCGCGATCGGAGTCAGCGATTCTGGTGTTGCCGGCGTCGATGTGACTGTGCCAGCGTTCGAGTTCTCCGTTCGCAAGAAATTTGAGTTCGTATCGACCGACTATCTACTTGCAATGGTCGCTATGACTGGCCGCGTCAATTCAACACCATGGTCGATCTTCGCGCCCGGCGAAGCATTGTTCCTCGGTGGCGAAGGTGGCGAGGACGAACAGAACTGGGTCGATGTGACCTATCACTTCGCGGCGCGTCCTAACGAGACGAATGTCAGGATTGGCAGTATACATGGCGTGTCGAAGCGAGGATGGGATTACCTCTGGGTCAAGCATGGTGAAGAGGTAGTCGGCGACCGCGTGCTGCAAGTCCCTGAAGCGGCCTACGTCGAACAGGTTTACCCCGAAGCGAACTTTAATGCGTTGGGGATCGAATAGTGGCACGACGCGTTAAACCAGGCGAGAGACTCAACATCACCGCAGCCGAATACAATCGGTTACTGGCCGCCGCAGATGCTATTGCTCGAGATCGTCTCTCCGGTGGCGGTGGAAATCGCACCCACGTTCGCGACGCTGCCACCGTTCGCGTTCACTACCAAAGTGCGACCACTGTGCCCATCGGTGGAATCGTTGGGTTTAACGCCCCACTAGGCGATCCTGACGAAGGCCCAATGGATCTCGCTCGTTTCGTTCGCGATGCCACGATCCAATCGGTCCGGCCTAACGCTGAATCCCACACGGGTCGCTTCGGCGTCGCGATTGAACCGATTGCCGAAGACAAAGTCGGCCGCGTCGTGTTTGCTGGCGTGGTGGCTGCCAAGGTCAACGTGCAAGAGACTTGGCATCAATATGCTGACGTCGCTGAGTCAGGAGGAACGACTCTCCAATCGAAGCCCAATGGATCGGCTCAAATACTGTGGCGACGTGATCCAAATCAATCAGGGGAGCAGTGGGCTGTGGTTCGAGTCGGTAAGCCAGCCGATCCTGCATTCCTGATAAAGGTACCGAGCGGTGGAATTCCAGGTCGATCTGGTTTAACGACTGGTTCTGCCAATTGTGAACTCTACCGGCTTGATGATTCTGGATTGATTGAATCCGTCCTTAAACCGAACGGTAACTCGGTTCGCATCATCGCACGCAATCCGAGTATTCAGCGTATCCGTGGCCCGGTGACGCAGTATGACGATGGTCAGTATCTCAACGTCACTTGCGATGGCAACCGATCTTGGATTATCGATCCACCCAAGCAAACATTGCTCTGTAAACCACTTGGGCGTATCAAATCTAAGTCATGGGGCATGGCTCGCGAGTTACGTTACGCCGGAGGTGCTTGGTCGCCAATCGGCGTGAAGGTCGCCGTCTACAACGTCTGCGACTACGCATTGCTCGCAAGCCAACAGATTGTTTGCCATTTCCATGAGGACACCTCCGCTTATCTAACCATCGGCTGCCGATGCTGCGACGGGAGCAGTTCGAGTTCGAGCAGCTCCGGCGACTCAAGCTCTAGTTCAAGCTCCAGCAGTAGCTCAAGCTCGTCTAGCAGCTCGTCGTCATCGAGTATCAGCTCATCGTCCAGTAGCAGTTCTGACTCATCTTCATCGAGCAGCAGCCCGTCGAGCAGTCTTTCGAGCGACTCATCGATTAGCTCTTCGTCTAGCAGTTCTTCGTCGCCGAGCTCCTCCAGTAGTAGCTCGCCAAGCTCGAGCAGCTCGTCTTCACCTTCTTCGAGCAGCGGATCGTCAAGCAGGTCATCCATAAGTTTGAGCAGCAGTTCGTCATCGTCGTCGAGTAGCAGTTCGTCAAGTTCGAGTTCGTCATCATCCAGCTCCTCAAGCGACTCGTCGAGTTTATCTAGCTCCAGCGGATCGTCCAGCTCGTTGTCATCTTCGTCTGAATCAGATAGTAATTCTTCCAGCAGCGATTCATCGAGCTCCAATTCTTCCAGTTCGGATTCATCCAGCAGCGATTCATCGGCAAGCAGTGGTTCAAGCCAATCGAGCCAATCCTATAGCGAGCCCAATAGCAGTTCGTCGACCAGCAGCGGCTCAAGCTCAAGTAGCGATTCTTCCGAAAGCGATTCAAGCAGCCATTCGTCTAGCGGTTCGCTGAGTGAATCGTCAACAAGTCTTTCGGATTCGAAGGCTTCGAGCAGCCACTCGTCCCAGTCGCTATCCAGCAGTTCCGGTAGTGAATCCAGCGAATCGTCCGTTTCCAGCTCTGATGATTCCAGTTCCAATGATTCGAAATCATCCGAATCGTACAGCCTGCCAAGCGTATCGAGTAGCCATTCCGCGTCCAGCGAATCCGATTCAAGTGATTCCCAATCCAGCGATTCTGATTCGAGCGAATCGAATTCAAGCGATTCAGATTCGGCATCGAGTGAATCGACTAGCGACAGTAGATCGACGTCGCATCCAAGTTTTTCGACGCCAAGCTACTCGAGTGGATCGAGCGCGAGCTACAGCGATTCGAGCGGCAGTGATTCCAGCGATAGCGATTCCAGCGATAGCGATTCCGAAAGTTCCGACAGTGAATCACAAAGCGATTCGGAAAGCGAGTCTCATTCGGACAGTGGCTCCAACAGCAATAGCGTCCCGGAATCTTCGAGTGAAAGCGGTAGTGAATCGCAAAGCCAATCCGAATCGGAATCGGAGAGCGACTCTGAAAGCCAGTCTTATTCGGGCAGCGATTCCTACAGTACAAGCCGACCAAGCTACTCGGGCAGCGGTTCGGCGAGTACGAGTGAGTCTGGCAGCACAAGTACTTCTGAAAGCACCTCCGAAAGTACTAGCGATTCGACCAGTCATAGCGAATCGGAGAGCAGAAGCGAAGATCCAAGTAGCGATCGACCCTCGTACAGCACCAGCGATTATCCAAGCTATAGCGACTCAACAAGTCATCATCCATCAGGAAGTACATCGCATAGCACTTCAGACAGCACTTCAGACAGCACTTCAGACAGCACTTCCGATTCACATCCATCAGATTCTGACCCATCTGACGGTAGTCGCCCAAGCACATCGGATTCGGAGCCACCAAGCGAACCACCGCCAGGAAGTTCCAGCAGCGGATGCACAAGTACATGGATTTGGTCATGCGGCTGGGAGTTGCTGGATTCGGACTGCGAAAACCCAGAACCACCCGAGGGTGCGGGCAGCTATGACGGCGCGGTAATGGAGGTGGCTGCATGATCCATTGCCCACACCTCACTCCGGACAACAAGTGCCGCGTTGCATCACAAGTCGGCGAATGCAAAGTACTCGCATCAGCGAAGGCCTGCGAAGCGTGCCAGCAAGACCCCAATCCGCAAGCGGTCAATGTTGTGACGCTTGGAATGGCCATCGTTCATCGAAAGCGACTCGGCAAACCAATCGCCGAACTTCGCCAGTTAATGAACGAGTACAAACCGACAGGTGAAGAGCCCGTCAGCTTCCGAATCAATGACTTTCGCCCCGGGCCCGGAAACGAGCTCAAAAAGATGCTCGCTTGGTTCGCTCGCCCCAGTGATTCGTGCAAGTGCGAAACACGCGCCGACACGATGAACGATTGGGGGCCTGAGGGTTGCCGACAGAATCTCGACACGATCGTGGAATGGTTACTAGAAGAAGCCGAATTGAGAGGATTACCAAGTGGGAAGTTTACTCGCATCATCGCAAAGTCGCTCGTCATCACAGCCATCCGTCGCTTCGAACGCAAGTTCCCAGACGGAGCACCCGAGCCAAACGACGACGACACTGACGACACCGACAACGAATAAGATCGTTGAACGATGTTTCCTAATGAACCTAGATCGGCGCGATGATCGGCTGCGTGAGTGGCTGGATCAATTGCCAGATCCTTGGCCATTTCCTGAGCCCGAACGTTTCGCGGCAATCGACGGCCGGCGACTAGCAACACCTCCGCAGTGGCGAGCGGGCAATGGTGCTTGGGGATGCTATCGATCGCATTTGCTCATCCTTGAGAAGTGTTTGCTCGAAGGGATCGATTCTTACGTTGTCTTCGAAGACGACGCTGGTTTCGGATCTGAATTCACCGAGCAGTTAGAGCAATATGTCGCGGAGCTTCCGGACGATTGGGGATTGGCTTATCTCGGCGGACAGCATCTCTACGCCGGCAAGCATCCGCCACAAAAAGTCAGCGAACGCGTTTACCGACCATTCAATGTCAACCGCACGCATGCATTCATGGTGCGAGGGCGTTTGGCGATGAAGACTCTCTATCGCCATTTGAACTGGAACGAGTGGCATGTGAAGCATCACATTGATCATCACCTTGGCCGACTCACTCAGCGTCGCTACGAGATGATGGTCCAGTCGAAAACCGTCGACAAGGAATCGCTTGCCGTTTACACGCCCGATCGATGGCTCGTGGGCCAATTACCCACCAAGTCGAACATCTGCGGTCGCAAGTGGGAGCAAACCCGATTCTTCAACGACGCTCGCAATGCCGACCATTCGGACGCTCCCTTCTTCGCCGTGCTTGGTCCACACCGATCAGGCACATCCTGCGTCGCAATGGTCATGCATCACCTTGGCGTTCACATGGGGAACGAGCTCGGTGGATACGAAGCGACGGGAGGCGGCGAAGCGATCGGGCTAGCCAAACTCTGTGAGAGTGTCATGCGATTCCCAGCGATCGATCCGAAGGTCGGCGATGGGCAGCTCACCAAGCAACTCAAAAGCTGGATCGTAGGTCGAAAGACGGAAGCCAATCGAGACAAGACAGTCGCAGGGGCCAAGTATCCACATCTATGCCGATTCGCGGAACACTTGTATGCCGGCCTGGGAGACTCACTTCGTATCGTCGCGGTCGATCGACCCATCGAGGCGTCAATCCGTTCACTTCAAGATCGCAGCAACAAGCATCGTGGCCAATGGTTCGCTGCGGACGATGCAGCATGCGAACGACTACAGCGATCGCTCTTGGAACATCGAGAACGGTTCATCAAGTCCCACCCGAAGGTTCCAGTACTTCGCGTCGACTTCGCCGAGCTTACGAAAGATCCAGCCGCTGGCATCGCAAGACTGGTCGAATTCCTTGGCATTGATCCCACCGAGGAAGAACTCGAGTCGGCGATCGCTCACGTGAATCCAGAGTTGAGGAAGTTCGGCTAATGAGTGCGATTTCGATTCTTGGAGAGCTAAACCAACGTTACTTGATTGTCGGGTCGACGGCGATCCAGCTTCATGGATTCAATTGGGGGCAGCGAGACATTGATGCGTGGCTCGATCCAACGATCCCTGTTGATGAATGGGACGCTCTGGTGAATCGAGTTTCGCGCAACCGTCAAAAGATTTGGAATCGTGGCGAGGACAACGGACGTGGTGGAATCCACCATTCGACCCGAATCGCCTGCAAGCCGAAGCTCGACCTTATCCATCAGATCGGACAGTTCCTACCGAGCGATTTCGACGCCGTGTTCGATCGCTCCTTAATTTCAGAACTGGGAAATGTCGCTCCGCTGGATGTTGTTCTGCGAATGAAGTTCCAAGCCAATCGCGGTAAAGACTTTCGACATTTCATGAAGCTAATCCAAATGGTCTCCAATCCGTGAGTTCGCCCATGACAAGCAATCTACCAATCGATCAAATCACTTTCTGCATCAAGACAATTCATCGTCCGTGGGCATGCCATCGGCTTGTGGAATCGTTGCGAAAGGAGTTCGGCTCGCCAACGATCGTCGTTGTGGATGACGGTCGCCCAGAGTTGCGATTCTCGGCCAAGTATCCCGAGACTGCCAAGCATTGTCGTGTGGTCGACCTCGAAACACACGATGTCGGTGTCGGCATCGGACGCAACACAGCAATCGACGCCGCCGAGACCGAACTGGTTTTCTTACTCGACGATGACCAGATCGTCACTCCCGATCTGCATCTAGATCGTGTCTATGAACGATTCATCGAGCACAATCTCGACATTCTTGCCGTTCGCCAAGGCGGAGGCGGCCAGCCGATGATGCTCAGCCCACTCATGAATGGGAAACGCATCTGGATGCATCGAGGCGAATACAAACGCGTCGGGTCGGTTTGCTGGTGTGACATGGTCAGCAACGCGTTTCTTGCAAGACGCGACACAATCGCTCGTGTCCGATGGGATGAAGCGATCAAGACCTACGAGCACTGGGAGTTCTTTTACCGAGCCAGTCGAATCGAGAAACTGGCGATCGCAGTTGCCGTCGATTGCTCGGTGGTTCATGCCCACGTCGGAGCCAAGCCCTACGGCGATCTTCGTGGCCGACCCAAGTTTCGAGCGATGGGACTTCGTAAACATGGCTTTCATTCAATGCGTTATCCAGGAGGAGAGATCGTCAATGCGTGACCGCGTAACATTCTGTATCAAGACGATCCATCGTCCACTTTGCTGTGCAACGCTCGTTCGTTCGATCTATGAGCAGTGCGGCGATAGCAGGCCGAATATCCATGTGCTCGATGACGGGCGACCGGACTTGCGATTTTCAAAGTGCTGTCCGGACGAAGCCGCAATGGTCGACCGACTCGTTGAGACCGATTACGACATTGGGCTTTCGGCTGGTCGTAATCGATTGTTGGATATGGGCGAGTCTCCCGTGGTTGTCTTTACGGATGATGATCACATCATCACAGAGCAAACCCGACTCGCTGAGCTCGTTGAGAAGCTCGATCGATACCCAGACCTTGATCTACTTTCTGGCATGAGCAACACGGAAGAAGGCCCCCGAATGCTCGCCTCGAGAGATCGTGTGATGCGAATCTTCTCCGGCGCGTATCGTTGGCACGACAAGATCGCTCGCTGTGATTATGTCGGAAACTGCTTCGTTGCCTACCGCGATATCTTGCAAGCGATTCGTTGGGACGAAGAGCTCAAGGTTGAAGAGCACTGGGACTTCTTTTGGCGAGCCAAGCTTGCAGGCATGAAGGTCGCCGTCGCAACCGACCATGTGTTTAAACACGTTCACGTCGATCCACCGGGTTATGTGCGCCAACGCCCGGAGTACTTGAAGCTTGGCACTAAGAAACACGGACTTCGCAAAGTCGTGTGGCGTTGATTTGTTTTGAATCCCCTTCTCAAAGGAGTGTGAAAGATGACCATTCCCAATGGCCCAACAGGCCCCAACGGACAAAGACCACCTTGGTGGCCGCCTCCTCCGTTTGATCCACCAGGAGAGCCGCTACCGTATGTACCTGAGCCGCGTCCGGTTTGGTGGCCTCCCCATCTTGCTTGGCCACCGGTATCCGAACCTCCGGTCGAGGTCCTTTATCCTCCGCCAATTTACACTTGGCCGAGGCTGCCACCGGATCACCCTTATCATTTGCCGCCTGGTTACTCGTATCCGAATAACCTTCCGCCTGGCCATCCCGGACGAAATGTTCCACTGCCACCTGGATGGCCTCGTCGAAAAGTACGTCCCGAAGACATAGTAGATTCGGGCAACGATTCAGACGTGGTTATTTAACGCGGGCAGTTAGTTTTCTCGCGAGCCGACACGTTACTCGTGTCGGCTCTTTCTTCTTTCACTTCAAGACTCAAGGCTCAAGACTATTATGATCAAGATTCCCAACCTTGAGTTTCATGCATCACATGCGTGCAATCTGTATTGTGCGCAGTGCTCGCATTACTCCAACTTCCACGCAGGTGGGATCGTAAGCGTTGACGAAGCACGTGCAAACTTTGACGCCTGGCATGGGCGACTTGCACCGAAGCAGATCGCAATCCTTGGTGGAGAGCCAACGCTTAATCCTGAGTTACTTCAAATCATCGAGCTTGCTCGTCGCGCATTTCCGGACTCGCCTGGGCTTTTCGTAACCAACGGTTTCTTCCTCGATCGCCATCCAGATTTGCCAAGATCGCTAATCGAAAACGGCTTTCGCATGGATGTGTCGCAACACGGCAATGCACACGCTTATCGTCAGCGATTCAACGAAGTGCTTCAAAGACTCGACGAATGGCGAGCTGCCTATCCTGCTCTGAAAATCACTGTCCGTGAATCGCACAAAGGCTGGAGACAGCAGTATCGCATGATCGATGGCAAGCCGATGCCATTCGACAGCGGCCCCAAAGCAGCTTGGAAGATCTGCCTTCAAAGATCATGCACGCAACTATTCCAGGGCCATCTGTGGAAGTGCCCAGCTCTCGCATACTTCGCAACTATGGAGCGAAAACTTCGACTGGAAGCGATCCCAGCCTGGCAACTCTTTCGTGAATACAAGGCTTGTCCGCCAACCGCATCCTACAACGAGGTCCGGGAGTTCTTTGCGACTCAGGAGATTCCCCAGTGTGGTCTATGTCCAGCAAGCAAGATCCCGTTGCATCACCAGGATCCTACCAACAAGGAGCAATAAAGATGAAACGAGTGATTGCAGTACTCGACTTGCCACCGCGCCGAAGCCTACCAAACGTCCGTGCAAGCTTTCATGCTGCTGCGACACAATGGAATGCGGAAGTACTCTGGATTACCAACCCGCTGCATTCCTGTCACCCGTTCTGGCAGAAGATGTTTGTCTGCGATCATGTGCAATCGATCTACGGCAACAGTCATGTGCTTCAACTCGACAACGACATGGTCATCCGCAGCGATTGCCCATCGCCCTTTGAACTAGTGCCTCCTACCGACTTCGCAATGATCTCCGGTCGCCAAAGCCCGCAACGGCGAGTTGATCGCGCTAGTTGGAATCAAATGGCGCACGAAGAATGGGCCCGACGCTGCGACGTCATAGCAGCGCCGGCCTGGACGCATCCAAACGGAGGCTTATACCTATACGGAACCGATGCCTTCGGTTCGATATTCGCAGAAATCATCAGCAATCTATTGCCAACCGGTGGCAAGCACGATCTCGGCTGCGATGAATGCTTGATCGTCAATCAACTTTGGACATTCCATCGCAGCTCCATTCGCTTTCTTCCACCAGACTTCAATATCAACTTGCACCAGACCCCAGCGTGGGCCAGCAACCCGGTGATGCAAAGCTACATCTATCACTTCGTCGGCCCAACCAAGAAGTACCTTGACCAGTGCAGATGGCAACGTACTATTCCGCCCGAGTTGCCGTATCCTTGGGACCGAGTTGCCACGCGGATGGTCCAGCAACTCGGTTCCGATTCGCCTGAATTCCTACAACTATCAAGTTGCCTTCGTTCGGACACGATCGCAAATCTTCTTGCGATTTACCCCAACCTGCAAATTGAGATTGGAATGGAGAAACGAATTGAACTCGCGAGGGCCGACCAAATTCCCGATCACCATCGTGCGCAGCAGTTCGAAGTTACCCTCACCTCCTACCTGAACTTGCCTCGACTCTTGCTAAGGCTCGGACCAAATGCAGCGCGTTTGATAGTCTCCCAGCAGAACGCATTTGCATCTCAGATTTAAGGCCATCAATTGTACTTGGTAACGCTACTCAAGATTCACTTGTTCAAAAGTGATCGTATCACTAAATTAGTGCGTGTTGCTTGTTACTGCATTGTCCATGCCTTGCGTTCCCGTTTTCATCAAGAACGCACTCCACAAGTCTGACCGAAGGAGACATAGCGTTGTCCGACCCATTGTTGAAGATCAGCAATCATCATGCGGTTGCATCCGGCGATCCACCTATCATTGAGGACTCCAAACCCGAACAATACATCGGTTACTTCGAGAACATGTTTGGTGAGCAGTGGATCTTTACTCGTAACCGCGCGACTGGAGTAGCGACATTGCGAGGAGGGGACATCGGTTGGAACACAGAGATTGATGTTACAGATGGCTCCACTGGTGATTTGACACTTAATGCAACCGAAACCCAGTGGCTGGAATGCTGCCTGCTTGCCAGCGGGGCAGTAGCGAGGAGGTAGGCTATGTCGGTCGCTGTCGCCTAACCGCCTGCGTCTTCCCAAGGCTTATGACTGATGAAATCAGCGACGATCTGGTAAAATCGAAATAGCGGCTGGACCTGCAGAGGCCAGCATTGTGTTAAGACAAGTGCTGGAGTATCTATGTCGACGAAGCAAACCACTACATCACTGTTCGACGAACTAGCGAAGTTTTTTGCTTCTGGCCCATCGCAGGATGCGATCCTCCAATTCCGATTCTCAAAAGCGACCACTGACCGAGCTAGCCAGCTGCTTGAACTGAACCGAACCAACGGGCTCGACGAGGCAACGCGTCGGAAACTAGATCAACTCGAAATGGCGGAGAGCTTGATGCGGCTGGTAAAGGCTCGCATTCGTGCAACCCAGCAGGATGTTCCATCGTAACGAGCCAAGCCGTTGCGAGTACTAGCCGGCAGGCCGTTGTTCTCCAAGCCTACCGATCGTGATGGCTAAAACCCATGCAGACGCTGAATGTCACAAAATCTCCGCTAACCATGGCTAGTTTGCAGGTTGCATCGATCCGATAGAGGGCCTGTGTGTAAGTGACTTTAAGAATCCATTGTTTCTTAATCTTCGCTCGCGGATAACCTAAGGCCGGCCAACAAGAATCGTTCTTTCAGCATCCGTTGATCTTGATGGAATGCGTATCGAAGAAGCTGACTATGAAGATCTTCCCGACGTTGTCGCTCTTCTGCGCTTAAGCCTGACTTTCGACGAAGCCGATTGAGCTCCTCGCGAAGTAGCGATTGAGCATAGTCGTGCTCGAGGTTCATGACGAGGCTTCGCGCAATCGATGTTTTCCCTTCCATAAAAACGATTGCCGCAGAAGGTCGACCAAGTATTTCAAGGAGTAAGCGCTTCTGGGCTGCCTTGAACATTCGTTCGGCTGGCGGCGACGAGCAAGTGTAAATTTTTCCGCGTCGTCGCAGGAAGCTGAGAATCATCGCCATTCGAGATGATTCGCCTTGGATCGTCGAAACATTGGACGTAGATAACCAACCGGCCAGAATCGCAATTGTCTGCCTCAAGGGGAAAACTTTACAGATTTGCCACCATGGAATACGTCGCTTCTGAATGACAGCTTGGAGTATCAGAATAATTTGGGCTTTCATTGTTAAAACGCCCAGCCGGAGGCAATAGCTTACTGCAATCAAGAAAAGTAGGATCCGATACAGGAGGGTTTTGAGAAAGATTTTCATTGGTGGTTCCAATCATTCAGAATGCGCTGAAACTTCCCCCGCTTTGCGTTGCGAGTTGTCGTAAGAATCCGTATCCGGTCTCGGTAAGATCATCACCGACTGCAATTACATTGATCGGTGGAAACCGACTTTCGCCAACTGCTTTGATTAGTCGTCGTTGCTGTTCGATATCCGATCTGCCCTGTGTATCGCTAGGAGCTCCGTCGGTAACAAGAATGATCGCCGTGGGATTAAATCTAAGAGACTGCTCCAAAGCATCCTGAGTTAGCGTGTACCCTTTTGGAATTTGACTCGATAAAAAGTCTTTTGCGAGTGTGCGATTTTCGCTGCTTGCGGATACGCATTCACGTGACATGCTTCGCGGCTTTGAGTCAAAGCAAATGATCTGAAATTCTTCTATCGGAAGATGCTGAATCAATCCGTGAACACGAACTACGACTTCAGGCCACAAACCAGCTTTTGCAAACGTTGACCGTTTTGCCATGGAACCGCTCGTGTCCACCACAAATGCCATGCGTTCCAAAGAGCCTTTAAAGCCGAGAAGCTCAGCATTCATCAATTTGGTGGCTTTTTTTGTACTACGAAGAGCAATCTCTGTTTCTTTACCTTGATTCTGCGCTTTAATGTGCAATTCATCCCTTTCCTTTGTGAGTCGTTCTTTCTCGACGGACATCTCGATTTGAGATTTCGCCAAACGCTTCTCCGTCGCTCGTTTCTCCGCCTGAAACGCCTCGCGCTCGCTATTTAGATTCACCACAAATTGCGAAAATGCGCCAGCTTCAGCTCGCAGTCTCGCGATCTTTTGCTCAAGGTCGGAAATCGTTGCGGTTTGACTACTTACCGAGGGAATTGGTGTATCTAATGGACTCTCAGATTGATCAGCTAGTCGAATGGAAATGAGCGACACCCCTCCTACGACTGCTAGAATTAACACGGAGGCAAAACCTATCATGAAGAGGTCCGCTAGTACAAAGGCTTGCAGCGTTTTGTGATCAGTAGTCATGGTGGATCTATGCTCGTTTCAGGATTTGGTGGGATGCCAAGTCAGAAAATTCGTCGAGAACATGATGCATTTGTTTCACGCATTGCGACGCGCTGTCTGCCATCTCGTTTGCCGTCTGAATGGCCTGAACCAACTTTGTCAGGCTACCCTCCAGGGCGGCAGATTGATTTGCAACCGCCTCGAGGGATGAAGCGGTAATTTTGGCGGCTGACTGAATTGCTAAAACGTTCGCTTCTACTGATTTCAGCAAATCAGGGTTGACGCCGACAATTTCGTTATCAGATTGGCCAATCGAATTTTGGCTCGATCTCGGTCCCGAGGATCGATCCCAGACCGAGCAGATGACTAGCAGAGCGATTCCAGTTGCCATGGGTGCGGCAATATGGGGAACCGCTTGGCCGAGTGCGCGCATAGACCGTGCCAATTGTGCATGGAGGTTTTTCGTATCGCCCAAACTCTGGGCAAGGTCGTTCAGTAGTTCCCCTGCAACTTCACTAAGGCCAACTACCGAACCTGCAATGAGCATGAAGTACGATCGCGTAGAAAGATCGGACAGTTTAATCCGCAATAGGTAGCTTGAAGCAATGACGTACACAATTGGGGCAAC
>Ga0247832_1005778_pt1 | contig 14054 bp, 21 predicted proteins | sample LaCruzMarch2015__10_FD_192407 | JGI IMG/M metagenome (GOLD analysis project Ga0247832, IMG submission 192407) | Freshwater microbial communities from meromictic Lake La Cruz, Castile-La Mancha, Spain - LaCruzMarch2015_4m | ecosystem: Environmental > Aquatic > Freshwater > Lake | place: Spain... | reverse complement strand
ATGCTGTAAGCAATGCTAGATCAACTTGTTATATCTCGGACTATGACCCCGCCCAGGTCAGCAATTTTGGGGCTGTAAGAGTTGTTAATGACAACGCTGGAATTCCAGTCAATGCCATTGATTTAGATACTGCTGGATTGATGCTGCCAGATTTTATCAAAATTGATGCAGAGGGACACGAATTACAAGTGCTACAAGGATGTAGACAAATCATACAACAACACTGCCCTGTGATCTACTACGAAGCGCATGAATCACCAGACCTCAAAGATATATACCTACTGCTGGGTGAGCAGAGATATAGATTTTACTGGGCTCAAATCAACAACTACAATCCTGCTAATTTTACCGGCAACACTGACAATATTTTTGGCAAAAGTGGATTGATGAGTATATTAGCCTGGCCTAGAAGCTTAGGAGAACTGCTAATGACCCCTGTATTAGGCTCTGACGATACTGCCAATAGATTTTATCAAAATGGAAAGCCTTGAATTGCACTTATGAAATCAGCAAGACAACACTTACAAGATTCTGACATGGGCTACTGGACTCATCTAGCTCACAGTTTCAAACAAAGCAACGGGCTAGTGGCTATTGCTGTCAAAAGTTACATACACGGTGTGTTTCCTTGGGTGTTTGCCAATCGCGGACCTGTAGGTGTATACAAGATCTACAAAGAAATCCGCAACGTGCGCCACATCAGAAAAATACTAGACGATCAAAGGTAAGTCTCTAAGCCACCGCGTCTGCGAATGTCTTGGGTGCAACAACTGATACCACCATCCCAAAAGTAACTGTGACGCAGTTCACTGATAATAGGCTCAATCCGATGCTTGCGGCAGTAGTCAAATACTTCCTTGTTATATGCACTGAAGATAACATGTGACTCGTCCAACACAAGACAGTTGACATCAAACACAGTTTCAGCAACAAAGCCAGTCCACTTGGTGAGATAAGTGTCAACAAAGTCTGTAAATTCAGGTGTGGGTGTTTGTCCTTGTACATACCAAGCACCCGGGCTTTGTTCATACTTGAACTTGCCAACCTCCATGGCAGCCCATATTGAACTATCCCAGATTTTGCAAACATCCCATCCAGGAAAGTCTGCGGCCAAGTTCAAGTTCACATCATGCTTGCTTGAAAGCAACACACCAGGCTTCAATATAGCAAACACAGCATCGCCGTGACCGTCCGTGATGGCTTCGTGTACTCTATATTCTGGTCCTAACACATTGTCCATAATCCAACGAGTTTGTTCGGGACGTAAAAAGTCTGAATTGTCAAAGAACACATCACGGCCCACACGTACAATGCATGATGCTGATGCGCCATTTAGAATACAATCGGGATCCCATGAACTCTTATGCGGGTTGACCACTGCATTGCCATATTGTTTGCAAATATTATCCAGTTCTGACATGGCCAACACACGCAACAGTTTGTTACCCAAGGTAATCTGCCAATCTCTTGGTGTGAGTGGTGGCAGTGGTGCGCCGCCACCTTCGGTTTGATGCCAAATAAAACTGTCTTTGTTGGGTAAGTCTGGACGTTTGACCACAGCACCAAAACGTTCAATGGTCTTGACAAGATTGTTCAAATCTTCTTCAGTCTCCGCTAGAATTTGTTGCAGTTGGTTGCGCACCTGTGTGTTATCTATGAAATCAAAATAGTCTGGTGTGTAGGCGCGACCCACAATGACTTCTTCAAGCGGTTGCCAGCTGGTATAAGAATTAACAATGTTGTTCATTTATGCTTTCTAATAGCTTATTTAAACGTCCAGCCTTTGAGGATTGAAATAATTGTTGATTGTGTTCAATGTCAGCTCTACACTGTTCAAACAGTTCTGGCAACATTTCCTTTGCGGTCTTTATAGACTCACATAGTTTGATCCATCGAAAAGTGTGATTGGGTTCTTGGTCGTAACGATTATCTAAGATGCCGTCAAATACACGATAGCCAAGATTGCGCAAGGCTTGCAAACTGCCTGCACCGCCGGCTACGAAAAACATTTGCCCATGTTTGATAGGTTTGAAAGTTTTTTCGGTAATAAAACATCCACCGGATTGATCTACGTCAAATTGACTTTCCAACACAATGTTGCAATAGCTGTTGACATGATATTTGGGAATCAATACACTGTGGTCATTGCGTTGATTAAAATCCAATTCGTCGCTGACGTATGGCGCATTTGCCAAAAATTGCTCCAGTTTGGTGCGCACAGAAATCATGTCTACTTCAATGGGACAATCATCATCTGTGCCTGCTGCAGATTCACAATAACTCCAGTAGGAATTGTCCAGCAACCCATTTTGCCACATGTCAGCCATCACAGTGGCACGCCATGATTTATGCATTCTACTTAGACAGGTAAAGTCACGTTCTCGTGGTTCATTGTGTATGTGCAACGGCTCTGAGGTAAGATTGCGTTGATAGTACCACAATTCAAAATCATGAAAAGTTACAAATCCAGGCAGTTGATCGGCCGCTGAATTTGCACTGACAAACACATAGCAATCCGCTGGCAGGCAATGTTGTTTGACCAATACGTCTAGTCGATCCTTGATACGGGCAGGATTGTCACCTTCGTGATAGTACAACAACAATCTTAAATCACTAAGAAGTAAACGTTGCTGTACATCATCATTCAACAGCGCAAAATAATCAATGTCAAAATCAAAAAACCCAATGCCAATGGGGTAAAAGGTATTTGCGGGCAGTGTATCATGTATGGAAAAAATGTTTATGGGCACTGAATGTTGATTGCAGTATTCTTGCAGTCGCAAAGGAGTAGTGTACGGCCAGTGTTGGCCAAACTCATGCCAGGCCTGTGTGTATGGTCTAGCCTGGTGGCGTGCCAGTGCAGGATATATTCTATCTTTGACTGTGGCATCTACCACAAAATTAAAGTTCAAATTCATGCAACATATCCTGTAACTCCTGCCATAATATGGCTTCGAACCCTCCGCCATAGAAATGATTCCAATTATGCTCAATGATTTCATGTGCAGATTCGAATATGTCTTGGCGATGCTCTTCCAATCCGTCAAGTAGTTTCAATACTTGTGCAATCTTTTCTATACGCAGGCTATCATCGGGTTCATCATCGTAACTTTCGTCCCACAAGTCACCGAACGTCTTGAACCCATAACTGCGCAAATACCGTAAACTGCCCTGGGTGCCTACTATAATAAATGGCATGCCCAGGGCTATGGGTTTGAACGTTTTTTCAGTCAAGTGATGCCTGTGACCAGTGGCCACAGTTTCGGTAACCAAGTATAACAAACTTTCTGCTGATTGGTCAAACAAATCCAACCAACATGATTGCATGGGATGCCCAGTCTCGTTGGCAAAATTCATAGGCAAAGTCTGTTGTGCAAACACTGATTCAATATCTGGATACATGCTCTTGAGTGGTTGTACAGCATCCAAGATTGAAATATTTTCAGCTGGACACATTTGCGGACATGATATATGATTGTTGTTCATGTCTAATTTGAAAATCCAATACAACATTTGCAATCGGTGCAGTCTATGCCCGGCGACAATTCTGTTGGGAGCCAAAAATGTTTTGTTTATATTGCGTTGTGGCCATGGCTTTATCAAAAAAGTTCGGTTATAACCGCGATACCAGTCCAGTGCTGCCCATCCATGGAAAAAATAATAATAGTGGCGCCAACTAAATTGATCACACACTTGTTGTACGTACTCACTGTTCTTTTCGCTGGTGATAATGGCACCAATTTTACGATCAGTGATCAACGGTTTTTGATAGCCAGCGTCAACTGCTATTTTATTTTGCCTGTTGCGTCGATCACATCTTGCTTGCAAATCTTTATTATGAGTAATTACAGACTCAAATGTAGGCTGATGTATGCTCAAATCAATAGGTTCTTGATCCCATAATAGTATATAATTATTATCAGTTAGCTCATCACCGCCATAATTAACTAAACTATCAGGATCTGTATGGCCAAACGGTTCACACCACCATAACCTAACACCAAGATGATGTTTTTGTAACCAAGGCCAAATTGTATTTTCATAAATCTCATCTATTCTAATCATGTTTGACGTATTTTATTCAGGGGAAAAACCAGGCTTGTTTGAACATGAGCGTAAAGCTGACAGCGTTGAGCATGCACAGAAGTTGAGTGGCACAAGATATTTCTGGTGGATCAATTACTTATATGACTATACCGACTGGGATTGGCTTTTTGAACCAGTGCCATGGCAAGCTGAATACACACATGCATGGCCATCACAATGGGATGGCGTGTTTGGTGCATGCCTTGTGCCCACACAAGCTCAAACATTACAGTACTATCATCACACTGCACTGGTGCCAGTCCGACCACATGAACAAAATTACACAACCTTGGTCGAATGTGAGTTTGATTATTCATGGATGCCTCATCCCTGGGAACCCCCTTTCATCTATGTGTTTGGCAATCAGCACTGGTCCGGCACAGTCATGCCTACGGTAACCTACACAGTGCCTGGTGCCACACAACAGAAATTTTTAGACTGGCCAATGGCACAACTGCCCCAGAGCAAACACAATTGGCAAGAATGCGAAGATATTGATCAAAGTGAGTGGGATTGGTCCTGGGTGCCAAATCCCAAAGACCCACCATACATATATGCCTGGGGTAATCAATGGCACCCACCTCAGCACAAGGTCAGTTTAAAGTACGTGGTACCAGGAGCAACAGAAGTCAAGTACATGTCTGATCGAACATGTAGACTACCACAGCCCAGTTCGTTCCAACACAAGCTGACCGTGGACAATTTTGATCACTCCTGGGAACCCAATCCTTTTGATCCACCTTTGATCTATGTGTTTGGAAATCAATGGAACCGTGCTGTGCTTGAGCCCACAGTGACATATGCTGTCCCCGGTGCAGTGGAAACCAAGTACATAGATTGTATCAAGGCCACGGCGGCAGCCGCGCCTGATAATTTTGAATTGTTGGACGACATTGAAGACTTTGATTACAGTTGGCGGCCCAACCCCAAAGATCCTCCCTATATCTATGTGTTTGGAAATCAATGGCTATCGGCAGAACAACGTCCAGCATTGCAGTATCGAGCCGCAGGTGCTGTACACATCAAGTACATGAATCACCCCAAGGCACAACGCAAAAGCAATCCTGACAAATTTGTAAAACACCACAACTGTGAATTTGATTGGTCTTGGGAGCCTGACCCGGGAGATCCTGCTTTGATCTATGTGTTTGGAAACCAATGGTGGTCAGCAGAAATCATGCCCACAGTAGAATATCACACAGCGGGTGCAACACAGCGCAAGTTCATGCACTATCCCACTGCCAAATTGTTTAGTGATCAATCCAACTGGACTCAACTGTGCAGCCAAGGCATTGAATTTGATTTTACCTGGGTGCCAGACCCCGGGGAACCGCCTATGACTTACATATTTGGCAATCAATGGCATGCTGCTGAAATCATGCCAACCTTGCAATACCGTGCTGACAATGTAAAAGACATTAATCCAATAAAGTACATGAACTGGCCCAGAGTGACCTTGCAGCCCAGCACTAAAAATTGGGCAGTGCCCCAGGGCATTAATGTTCAAACACTTGACTTGTCTTGGGTGCCAGAACCTGGTGCGCCTGCTTACATTTATCAATTTGGCACACAATGGCAGCGCACTGGCGGACCCACATACACAGTACCGGGTGCAACAGAAATACGTTACGAGCATGCTCCTCGCGTGATCAAAACCAGTGTAGACCCAAACTGGTATCGTCCTGACGGTGTAGCTGCGGAATCATTTGATTGGACCTGGCACCCAGATGCTACAGATCCGCCATTCATATATCAATTTGGCACACAATGGCAACGAACTGGTGGCCCGCAGTACACTGTGGAAAATGCAACTGAAATAAAATTTGTTGACCAAATAAGAGTACAGCACACAGCTCAAGCCACACACATTGTGGAAATAGATCATTTGGATGGATTTGCTGGACAGATACCTGGTACTTTTAAACGTGTGAGATATTTTGACAACTACCGAGATACCTTGATAAGATTGGCCAAAAATCTATTGAGAGAACATGAGTTTGTTTGGGTGTGCTCCAGCATCTGTGATTACAACAATTTTGATTTCTCCTGGCACCCCGAACAGTGGCAAGCCACAATGTTGCATGTGTTCCCCAGCAATGACCAAAAGTTTGGCGATACTTTTTATATGCATGTGCCTACATTTGCTGCTCGTGCCGAAAAGAAAGAATTGCTGGAATGGTATGATGTGAACTTTGTTGAGGTACGTGTACCACGTAGAAACATGCCAGTTATTGTGCATGATGTTGACAGTCAAGTAGATGCAGTCAAAAACACCGAATGGGTAGGTCCCTTGGCCACGTTCACCAACCAGGATTATATAACTGGCAACTTGGCCACAGTATCATTGTGGCGTGAAAAAACCAAAACTATAGTGCCTGTCAGCACAGGTGCTGGCACAGTTGTAGTACCAAAAACTGCTGTGCCTTACATAAAGACACAGTTGTATGACTATCCATACATAGACAAAACTCAACGAGTGCTGTCAGACACTCCCTTGGATATTGTGTTCATCAGCAATGGTGAAATAAATGCTGGGGTTTACTTTGAACATTTGAAATTCACAGTAGAACAAAATCACAAAAATCACATACATCATGTGTCTGGAGTCAACGGACGTGTGGCAGCGTATCAAAAGGCAGCTGGGTACAGTCGCACACCTTGGTTCTTTGCGGTATTTGCCAAACTAGAAGTAACTAGAGATTTTGACTGGACCTGGCAACCGGATCGCATGCAACAAGCCAAGCACTACATCTTTCATGCACACAATCCTGTCAATGGATTGGTATATGGACATCAGGCCATGATTGCTTACAATAAACGGTTAGTGCTGGAGAATACCGGTGAGGGCTTGGACTTTACCTTGGACCAACCACACGAAGTTGTACCCATTGTGTCCGGCACAACCATGTATCATGAGTCAGATTGGATGTGTTGGCGCACTGCATTCCGTGAAGTGTTAAAACTAAGAGCCAGTTTGCCTGATGTGGAAAGCGAGCACAGGCTCAATCGTTGGCTCACTGTTGATACCACAGACGGGCAATGGAGTCGCAAAGGTGCAGAGGACGGGGTAGAGTACTATGACTCAGTTGCTGGCGACTTTGCGGCACTGAAAAAGAGTTATGAGTGGTCTTGGTTGGCCACATATGCGTTTATGAAACGCAGTCTAACACCTGATCAATAACATACTCAACTTCCAAGTCTGTTAGTTCAGGATAGATAGGCAGGCTGAGACATCTACGTGCTAGACTGCTGCCAGCACTGAGCAAGTCTGGACCTTGGTAGTGTTGATATGCTGGCAACTCATGCATGGGTGTTGCATAGTGTACTTTAGTCTCAACACCACGCAAGGCAAGATTGCGTTGCAAGATATCTCGATGGTCCACATGTATCACAAACTTGTGGAAACAATGTGTTTCAAAGTTTGAGTCGTCAATCAAGCAGGTGATCCAAGGTTTGTTTTTCAACATCTCCATCCAGTGTTCAGCAATGGTGCGTCTGCGTTGCTGCCACTGGTCAATGTAGTGAGTCTTTACCAACATCTGCGCACAATCCGTTTCGCTCATTCTACTGTTGGTACCCGGTTCGGCATGTTTGGTATGTTTACCGTTGCTGATCCAGTTTCTAGCAAACTCCATCAAGCCTTGGTTGGCAGTGACCACAGCACCGCCATTGCCATAGTTGGCTAGGTTTTTTGTGGGATCAAAACTGATAGCACAGTCGCCTATGCGTTGGCAGTCATTGCTGAGCCAGTGTTGGGCACCATCTTCAATTACATGATGTGTCAACGCCCATAAACTCTGTGTCATGTTTTCTACAGATTGTCCATACAAGCCCACACCACATATGGCCTGGACGTCTGTGTTGTGCTCAAGTCTACTCAAGTCCATACCACCATACCGATCAGTGTCCACAATGTGCAAGTTCCAGCCTGCTCGCACGAATGCGTTGAGTGTGGCAGGATAAGTCAGAGTGGGTACAGCCACAGTAGGCGGTATAAAACCTGATCGTGATTGATACCACTCGGCAATGATTTCCAATGCCTGTGTCCCCGAGTGACAGGTCACAGCATAAGGTTGATGATTGCGACGAGCCAGCCAGTCCTCAAACTTGTAGGTATAGTTGCCGTTCATGAGCGATCCTGAACGCAGCACAGTATCTGTTGCATCCAGGATCTCTGTGCGGAGATTGTTATACTGTCGGCGGATTCCAGTAAATGGAATTTGTAAGCCAGGTGAAGTAATTTTGAAATCCTTCTTCTACATTTACTTTGGGATCAAAACTCAAGATAGTTCGAGCACGATCGATGTTTAATGCGCCGCGACTGGGGAAGTCTGCATCCTTGTCACGCACCTCAATTGTGCCTTTACCCACAATCTTCACAATCATTTTGGCTGCTTCCAGCAGGCTTACACTGTGCGACTTGGTGATGTTGAATGTCATGTTGCGACACATGATACGTGTGGCTGCTGACACAATACCATCGGCAGCATCATCCACATAGGTAAAGTCTAAGGTTTCGTTCGCTCCATTAACTCTGAGCACTCCGCCGCGCATTGCTGTGAGCATGAATTTTGCAACGACTCGGTCTTCGACGTCCAGCGGTCCATAAATAGCACTGGGACGAACGATAACATACTCAAAACCGCAACGGCGACCGTAATCTTTGACAAGGGCTTCTCCACACAGTTTCATTATTCCATACTGTCCTTGCGGACGGCATAGATCATCTTCCAACACATCATCTTCAAAGTCTCCGTAGACCATGCTGGAGCTGATGTACACAAATCGTTCAATTTTGTGTTTTTTGGCACTCTCAAGCAAGTTGATCAACCCCTTCATCATGACATCTGCACCCAGAGCGGGGTTGGCATTGACAACTTTTTGCCGGGGAAAACTGGCACAATGAATGATTACTTTTGGCTGCTCTTTGCCAATCACATGGTCCACAGTGTCCGTGTCGACAATGTCTGTGTTGTACACCGGATGATTGTTGATCTTGGCCAAACGTTCGGTCATCAAGTAGTCTATTTCGGCTTGTGGAATAATACCATACGTGGTCTTGGTGTCCATGATCACAGTTTTCTCACCACGTGCTTGCAAACGTTGTACTATGTTGTGCCCAATAAGGCCTAGGCCGCCTGTTACTAAAAATGTCATTTAAATTTCAGCCTAAAAAATGTTTGAATGGGCTCGCTGAGTCGGGCTATGATTTTATATTGAATCCCATAACTGTGGTAATCTACCTGACGAATCCAGTAAGGCTTTTCCACAGCATGAGCCATAACAAACTGGCCTGCTTCACTTTCTTGCCATTCCCAGATTGGTTGTGCCGCATACAAGTCTGGATCTTCTACATCGCCCATGGTGAACTCATGCACACAAATATCACTTAAACGCACCACCTGGTTGTCAATGATTCGGTATTCTGGGTCTTGGTATTGTTTGTATTCAGAGTAAAGGGTATTGATTGACATGCAACATTGTAGCAAATTATGCTGCTAATGTCGATGCCATTGGAAAGATGGCTGCAATGGCTTGAGCACAGGCCCGAGCCACAGCCTGATGTTCTTTTTGTGTGCCATTTGCACTGCGTAGTTCGATAAAGTGAATCCATGAGCGCAAGGTCCCATTCATGTACAATCGACTGCTCATCATGCCTTCGGGCAACACAGCTCTAGCCTGTTCCTTGGCAATGCCATTGTTGATGGCCCAGTTGTAGGCTTCAATGGCCGCAAGTTGCACACGCTGTTGAGCACGTTGCCAGTCTTGTGCCAGTCGTCGTGCTTCGGGATTGTCCAGTACAACTTCTATGCTGTTTTGTCTGTTGTTGGGGTCTTGCAGTCGGGCTTCCCTGAGTACGAATTCAAGATCCTTTGTTGGATCAGCATAACGTTGCGAAAACTCCTGGAACGAGAAACTTCTGTGCCGGAGGATTTGCCGCGCAATATCTCTTGTTGTTGTAATTTCCATGCAAGCACTGACCATTTCAAGGGGGCTCCAGTGCTGGTGTCGAACAAGATACCGGATAAGTTTTTCGCTAGTGTCTGTGTTGAATTGGTTGCTGGGATTGGACACACGGGCGCAGTACGCAATGAGTTCTTGTGCATCGCCAATGCCTTGACTTGCAAATTCCTGGGTAGGTTGACTATAGCTGAGTAATTGTACATTCATTTGGTGAAATTAATTTTTTTAAGGATTGGATCATTGGGAAAATTATTTTTCAAAGTTTCAAGAGCATTCACACGCCACTCTAACAATTTGAAATTCAACACCCACGGAAAAATTGCATGAACAACACTGCCCAAGGACAAACAAAGTAATTTACCGGCTTCGGTCATTGACATTGCAAAATGCCAAATGTAATTTAACACTGGATTATTTTTTTGTCTGCCAGCATACCCAGATGCCTGTTGCAAGTGTTTTGAATCAAACCAAGTCATAAGTCTTTTAAAAGTTTGTCAGTTTCGGGTTGCACAATGGTGGCGATAGCCGCAACGTCTAAGATAAAATCCACATCACGTACTGCTTCGCCTAGGTCGGTCAAGGTTCTTGACATCACAGTTTCAATTTCTTCAATGTCAAGCCCTTGACGTCGTAGTAGATCAAGATTGATGGTGCGTTGCCGCTTGCCATGCAACTTGACCACAACTTTTTTGATACACTCAAGTGGAACGTCTGTGATGTCTACATCGTCAATGATGTGTTCCCAGCGTTCCAAGAACTCATCACTGAACTGCATCAGCCGCTGCCTTCTTGCGACTGCGTGTTTTAACGGCAGCAGATTCAACAGCAGTGGCCACAGGTGCGGTTTTAGCAGACTTCATATTCACAGCAGGAAACATTTTTTGTGCTTCTTTTTTCATTCTTGCCGCTTCAGCAACCAACCCCTTGGCATCGGCTTCCATACGTTTGGCCTGTGCCAACATGTTGGCCGCAAGTGATTGATCATCTAATGCACCGCCAGCAGGTGCTGCTAATGGAGCAACAAGTGCTTCAGCTTCAGCCATACGACCTTCTTTGAATGCTTTTTCTGCTTTGCGTTTTGTGGCAGGATCAACAATTCCTGCGCTGGCATCAAGTTGTTGCATGCGTTTGAGAGCATCAGCACCAGATTCCATTTCTTTCACAATACGATTGAGTTCATCCAGCTTGACGTTGCTCTGTGCTGTGGGGGTAACAATCACCTGGTTGGTTTGAATTTTCTTCAGCATACCTTCATTGTGCAAGGCTTGAAGAATAACTCTACCATCGGGCAACAGGTTGCGATGCAACACATCAGCCAAGTTAGGACTTTGCTGACCGGGTGCTGATTCCAGGATTGTCATAATGGTGTTGTGAAAGTGAGTGGGCAATGTCTCGGGATAGATCACCAAGCACATGTGTTCCTCGCCAGGTAGTTCTCTAAATATGATTGCAACCTTGCGGTCACCGTGTCGTCCTATATGTTTCAACATTGTCATTCTCCTTGTGTGGGTTCAGCTGGTTGTTGTGCTTCAGCTTGTTGTACCAGTTGTGCTTGAGTGGCTGTTAAGAATGCATCTAGTTTGTCATAGATGTTGCCAACAGTGCTCATTTCATTGGCACGAAAAGCGCCACGTGCAGTAGCAGCTTCGATTAAGTTTTTAAGTGATGCCATGTCGGCTAGGGTTAGTGATGCGTTTTCCATGCAAATATTTAAGGCAGGAGAATGTGAGTGGAATATTTTATGGTGTGTTTTGGAAAAATTGTTCGGCACGAATTTGTGCTTCTTCGTGTGTTAAAGCAAACACTGTGACCATGGCCACTGAACCCACAATTTCCATATCAAACGGCACTGTACCCGTGAACTCAAAATCCGCAGGAACAGGCACTCGCACCACAAACTGTTTTAGACCTTGAATGCGATCAAGTACCTGCCGAATTGTATCAGTCACGTTTTTTCCAGTCTTGACGGGCAATGCGGAATTCTTCAATGCAGGTGCGTATAAATGGCCATGCATGTGGCGCCACAAATCCCGCCATCGCACCGTAAACAAACCATTCAAATTCAATCATGCTATGCGTCCCAACACAGAATACATCAACGAATCCATCAAATGTTCGTATGCCTGCCCTTGCCTGCGTAAGTAGTAAATCTGCTCTACCAGTTCTTTGGCATTGACATTGCCTTCTGGGGGCAATGCGCCACGTTCTTCAAGTTCCTCTAGTAGATCATCAGTATCAAATTCACTAATGTCAACCTCTACTTCAACTTCTGTGTAAACACTTTTATACACCATTTAAAACTCCTTCATGCGTCGAACATCTTTATGCTTGACAATTACAACATTCTTTACAACACCTTCGTATTTAATGGGCAAGTACAAGTGTATGCTGATCCTGGGCCCTTCTACAGGACTGATCAGCGTGTCGTTGCCCACTGTGCCTGCAAAGGGAACGCCATTCCAATGACCAAACACTCTGTCGCCTATGAAATATTCGGGCCGGTATCCTGTGCGTTCAAAGTATTCAGTTTGATTTCCCATGTTGAACTCTTTTGTTGTTGACGATTGAGATGTCTAAATCCACACAAGTACCTTCTAACATTTCAATTTGGCCTTGCCCTGCTTGTTTGACCAAATCTCGCATGCGTTGTTTTTGTAGATCAAGATCTGTCAAGCATTGTTGTTCTGCTTGAAAGTATCCTGTTGATTGCATAAACTCACAATTTGAATTTATGCAAATAAACAACAAAGGAATGAAAATGGTCATTGACGTTCCACACAGAACAAAAATACATCGTTGTTGAGTCCACGTGCTTTGAGTAACTTGGACAGGTCTCGACATTCTTGGTATGTCTTGACCTCGGCCAACTGAATATATTTGGCTTCAGGCGGCACAGAGTCAACCATAAAAGCAATAATCAACGCCCACATGTTACTTGGGCATCATCAATGCGTTGAAGTTTGAGGGCACAACAATGGTCTGTACTTGGCCGTTCTTGATACCTTCAGAGATGTTCAACATGGCCTGTGCCTGCATGAACGCAATTGACGCACCTGAGTTGTTGGCCAGTGCAGCCATACGGCGTGATTCGGCTTCGGCAGTTTTGACTTCAACTTCCTTCTGCTTGAGTTCATTCTTGCTACGCACTAGAGCATTGGCACTCTCAACCACTGTGTCTGACGGCAACACATTACGAATCATGACCTGACTGATGGTGATTGAACCATCTAGTTTTTCTTCACCAAGATTGCGAGCAATTTCTTCTTTGATAAAGTTTTCCATGTCAGTGCGATTGTCTGCCATGTCCAAGGCTTCGTACTTGCGAGCCGCTTTGTAGATGGCATTGCGAGCATTTTGCACAATGTAGTTGTACATCACATAAGTGTCGCCACGAAACTCTGCGTGGAAACTCTTGTTCTTGGTTGCGTACAATTCACTGACTTGTTGTGGGTTGATGTTGTAAACCACAACAGCATCCAAGTCCTTCATTGTGCTATTATCTTTAGCAACAGGGGTCATATTCTCAAGCACCACATTGACATCTTTAACGGGGAATGTGAGCACATCACCAATCATGGTTTGATTGAATGAACCAGGCAACAATTCACCAGGCTGAATCTGGCGGTCAAATCCCACACGCACACCCACTTCACCTGTTTCAATACGTGTACAACCGGTGGCAAGAACAGCGGCAGCAAGAATAGAGAGAGTCAAAATACGTTTCATGTTTTTCCTTTAAAATAAAACAACAATTATGATCAATGACACCACTGTCATCAATGCACACATTATACTATACACCAGCAATTTAGTCAATGCCAATTGGTCTCGACCAGTCATTGATCTAACGCCTTGTATACCAAAATAAAACACAAAAAACACAAACAAAAATGCCAATATGATTTTAAACATCGTTCAACTCCTGGGTCCAATGTGCGACAAAACAGTCGCGGTCTTTGCTATCTCTAAACCAAAATGCAGTGGGATCCACATAGTATCGTAGC
>Ga0247832_1005772_pt1 | contig 14064 bp, 9 predicted proteins | sample LaCruzMarch2015__10_FD_192407 | JGI IMG/M metagenome (GOLD analysis project Ga0247832, IMG submission 192407) | Freshwater microbial communities from meromictic Lake La Cruz, Castile-La Mancha, Spain - LaCruzMarch2015_4m | ecosystem: Environmental > Aquatic > Freshwater > Lake | place: Spain... | reverse complement strand
AAATTTTAAGAAATTATTATAAATTATTTTTATTTTATTGTTGAAAATATCAATAAAATAATATGTTAAATAATAAAAGTTATGAAATTTGCCATCCAGGGCCAGGCCTAGTTATGCTATTAGTCTAGGCCTGGCACTGTTGGGCAAATTTTAAGAAATTATTATAAATTATTTTTATTTTATTGTTGAAAATATCAATAAAATAATATGTTAAATAATAAAAGTTATGAAATTTGCCATCCAGGGCCAGGCCTATATTAGTCAAAATTTATTTTAATAAATTAATGGAGATGTTGAATATTTCAGTTATTAATGTTTTATTAATAAAAATTTGTTTTTTATTTTAATAAATTAATATTAAATTTATATATATTTTTAATAAATATTAATTGTTTAATTATTTTTTTAAATTTTAATTGATAATTTATAAAATAATATTTTAAATTATTTAATAATTTTTTGTACAGTGAATTATATAAAACCGCATTATATTTTTATTGTTAAAAATATGAGTAAAAAATAAAAAAATATTTTTTGCTCAGAAGGGCCAGGTCTATGGTATTTGCTGGTCAAATTTTTAAGAAATAATTATAAAAAAGTTATAAAATTTGCTATTCAAGACCTAAATATTTGATTCATTTATTTTTGAATTATTTTTAATTTTATTTAATAATAGAGTTTCATAATATAAACAACCATTATTGTCAGAATTCATATTTAAGATAACAAAACAGTCTTTATTTAATGATCTACCAATATCACTATTTGTAGATATTGTTAATAATGGATATACATCAATTTCAAAAGTTTCTAAATTTTTAAATTCAGGTTGTCGCATATATCTAGAAGAATTATGTTTTGAATTCATCATTTTAACTAAATAACCACTGTCATTATACCAATTTTTAGTTCGAATTTGTGCAATTGGATAATCAGTCTGTTTTATATTTGTAATGTATGGATTATTGATAATAACTCTTTTATGTGGAAAAATAATTTTTTTATCCATATCTGAAATATTTCTATTTCTATTATTTATATCATAAATATTTTCTTGATTTAATGGAAATACATCATTATATGATTTATCAAGACAAAGTTGGGTATTTGAAAATAAATAGGCATTTTCTAGATCATCTGTATGACCTCTTATTACAAAATCTATTTCATTTAATTTTAAAAATTTTAATAACAAATTAGGAGAAATTTTAGGTCTATTTTTGGAATTTATTGCATAATCAGATGACATATTTGAAGAATAATCACCCCATCTAATATTATATGGATATTTATTATCATAAATTTCTTGACATCTTATGCTATAATTTATTTTAAGAATTTTATGACGAGATACAGGTATTCCTCCATGTGATAACCAGTATCTATTAGTTTGAGTACTATCAAAATAAGTTAAAACTATTCCTGATGAACAATATGCTAATAATTTTTCCATATTAGAAATAATTTGATTCTGATATTGTTGAGGTATTTTTCTTTTTATTTCAGAAGTAAAACCATATTTCTTTTTATTTTCTTTATTCCATTGTTCTGGATGTTCATGATTACCTCTATTCAAAATAATTTTTAAATTATCTGGATCACTATTATTCTGACATATAAATTTACATATTATATAATATATTTCAAGAGCATATTGTCCTCTATCAGCAATATCTCCTAAAAAAATTATTTTATATGGATCATTTATTATATAATTTTCAAAATCAATTATATTTAAATAATGTAATCTTAAAAATATTCTAAAAAATGAATGAAAACTACCATGAAAATCACCAAATATTACTATTTTATCATCATAATTTATATTTATATTAAATATATAAGCATTATTTAACATACAATTTTTAGTTCTTCTATTTATATTTTGATTTTTTGTTTCTTCTTTATTTTCATGAATTTTTATCATTTGAATAATTGCATTTCTAATTGTTTTTATAATATTTTTAATTCTATTTTCTGTATAAAAAGGTTTAATTATATTATTTTTAAATTCTAAATGCTTTGTTCTATGTAGTTTATAAAAATAATAAAAATCTTTTAAATTCTGAATTGATCCACCTCTTTGTGATGGATGAATTGAAGTTAAAATATCACTACAATATACTCTACCATCATCATATGTAATTGCATTATTTATCTTAAAATTATATGGTCTATTATAATAATTATAACTTTGTGGATGAATTATGCCTTTCATCTCTTTATCATTATATAAATTATTAAATTTTTGTTTAGCAAAAATATTAAAATTAAATTTATATTGTTCTCCATCAGGATTTGATATTGTAACTACGTTATAAATATATACATTAATTAATGGATTAAAACTTAATGGTATGTTATATCTACTGCTACTGCTACTACAGCAACTACAGCAACTACTACTGCTGCTACTGCTACTGCTGCTACTGCTACTGCTACTGCTATTGCTGCTACTGCTACTGCTATTGCTGCTACTGCTACTGCTATTGCTACTACAATTTCCATATAAATTATTAAAATTGTTTCTATTTTCTTTACTCATTTTACTTCTGATACTACCATTACTACAATTACCATTTCCATATAAATTATTAAAATTTTGTCTATTTTCTTTACTCATTCTACTTCTGTTGCTACTGCTGCTGTTGCTACTGCTACTGCTGCTGCTACTGCTACCGTTACTACAATTTCCATATAAATTACTAAAATTTTTTCTATTTTCTTTACTCATTCCACTGCTACTACTGCAATTTCCATTTAAATTATTAAATTTTTTTTTAATCATTATATAATAAAATAGATAAAAAATATAACTAAATATATTATTTTAATTAAAAATTTTTATATTGAAACTGTAGAATCAATGTCAGACACTTAATAGGCATGGCCCTGGATAGCAAATTATTAGGAATGAATATAAAATATTATATTTTTATTGATATTATAAACAATAAAAATATAAAATTTGACAAACAGGTTTATGTCTACACTTAAGAATTTAAAAATAATACACCCAAATCTAGGATTTTTGGAAACCTTTTTATTAAAGAATTAAATTCTTAAATATTTTATAATTTGATACACTCTATATTTTTATTTTTAAACATTAATATATGATAATTTAATTATAAATATATTATTTTATTGTTATTATTGTAAAAATAACTGTCCAAAAATCCTAGATTTGGGTGTATGCAATTATTGAAAAAATATAATTTAAATTTTAATTATTTTAGAATATAAATCAATTAATTATTATTTAATATATTAATTAAATCATTAATATATTCTTTTTGATAGATACATGTATCTATTAATATTTTTAAAGATAAAAACATTAATTTAAATATTTTTTATGCATTTATAAATTTAAAAAAAAATATGATATTAATATATATGGGTGATAATTCTTTTGCTGGAATAAATTTTAACGATAGTGAATCATTTGATATTTTTGAAAAACATTCTAAAATGATGTGTCCTAAATATAAAAATCTTAATGAATCAGGTTTTATTGTAAACTTAAATGTAAAAAATACAAATAATAATTCTTTTGTTATAAGTGGTAATGTTAATACAAATGATTTTGAACAAAGATTTATTAAATACACAGCTGCAAATCCTCCTACATATAATAATAGTTTTTCAGGTAGTGCATTACCTTTTCCAAGTGAAGAAATTGCATATGAAAATACACCAAATAGAGGTGTTGTTGAAATAATAAATGGACAATTTAGTTTTACAATAAGATATCCAAATAGTTATTATATAAATATTGGAACAATATATGTTAAACCTCATTTAAAATTAATATTAGTTGATAAAGATAATAATACTATAGGTAAACAAAGAGTAATAGAATTAGGAGAAGGTGTTCCATTTAGAACACTTACATGGCCTTCTCAAAGAGATTGGAATAATGGTCCTTTATTTTATCAAAATAATAATTTACCTGTTAGAACACAAAATCAAATTCTATTAGATTCTGCTTATCCTTCTAAAAATATTGTTCCAGATAATTTTTGGGGATTAGTTAAACCAAATTAAAATATAAATAAAAATATTAAGAAATAATTAAAAATATGTTAATATATTAATAATGGGTTCTACGGAAAGCAAAATAGAAAATAAAACATCTGTTAAAAATAATAACAAAAAAATAGTATCTTTTGAAAATAAAACATCTGTTAAAAATAATAACAAAAAAATAGTATCTTTTGAAAATAAAACATCTGTTAAAAATAATCAACAAAATCAAACTCAACAAAATCAAACTCAACAAAATCAAACTCAACAAAATAAAACTCAACAAAATAAAACTCAACAAAATCAAACTCAACAAAATAAAACTCAACAAAATAAAAATCAACAAAATCAAACTCAACAAAATAAAAATCAACAAAATCAAACTCAACAAAAAAAAAATAAAAATGAAATAAGATTAATAAAAAATTTAAATAATTATTCTAATTTTCCAAAATATAAAATAGAAGGAGGTTCTGGTTTTGAATCTGTTAAAATTACATTAAATCCAAACCAAAAGATAATAGCAAATGGTGGAACAATGAATTATATGTCGTCTGGAATAGTAGATACTGTTCAAGCAGTGAACAATAATCAAAGTCTTTTAAATGGATTTAAAAAAATAGTAGGTCGTGCATTTACTGGTTCATCTATATTTTATAATATTTATGAAAATACTTCAAGTGAATCACAATTTGTATCATTTTCATCAAATATACCTGGTAATATAGGAACATTCATTGTACCTAAAGATAGAGAATTATATATAGTAAGTGATAGTTATATATGTAATACAGATAATCTCAGTATTTCAGGATCAACTAAATTTGGTGGAATTTTATTAGGTTATGGTTTATTTTTTATAAACGTAAAATTAAAAGATAATCAAACAAATAATGGAATTGTATGGGTATCATCTTATGGAGATTTAATTGAATATAACTTAAAACCTGGAAAAAAAATAATAGTAAATAATGGTGTTTTTGTAGCATTTGATTCATCAATAGATATACAAACTAGAGTTGTAAAAGGTAAAAATACAACTTCCACTATAAAAAGTTTTCTTTTTAGTGGTGAAGGTTTAATTTCAGAAATGACTAATAATACAGATTCTGACAAAAGTATATTTTTACAATCTCGTAGTAGAATATTTTATAATGATTATATTAAATCTATATGTTCTAGTGAAATAGAAAAAAAAGAAAATTCATCAATAATTCCATCAATATTTGGTTCATAATAAATTAAAATAATTTATTATAAAATTATATAAAATTGATATTTTAAATATACTATTTAAAATATAATCAATATATTATATAATATGGAATTTATTAATAATGATGACTCTGTAATTGTTGATGAAAAAAAAATTTATCCAGTTTATAATGAGAATAACATATATATAAATAAAGAAATCATTCAATCTATATTGGAAAAAGGAAATATTTATGAAAAAGTTAAAAATGAAGATCTTGATATATGGCAAAAAGCATTTATACATAAATCATATTGTTCTAATAATGATTTTAAAAAAAATGAAAAATATTATGGAAAAATAGACAGTGTAAATAGTGAAAATAATTATATGAAACTTCAAGAAGATTCTAATGAAGTTTTAGAATGGCTTGGAGATGGTGTTATCCAATCAATTATTGCAATATATCTTTTTGATAGATATAAGAATCAAAGAGAGGGATTTCTAACAAAAATTAGAAGTAAATTAGTTAAAACAGATTCACTTTCAAAGTTAGCATTATTTTTAGATTTTGATAAATATTTAATTATTTCAAAACATATTGAAATAATTTGTAATGGTAGAAAGAATCTTAGAATATTAGAAGATTGTTTTGAAGCATTTATTGGTGCAATGATAAATATTTTTGGAGCTAAAAACAGAGCTGAAGGATTTGAAATATGTAGTAATTTTGTTATAAATATTATTCAACAAAAAATTGATATAACTGAACTAATTATGGTAGATGATAATTTTAAAGATCAATTAATGCGTTTTTATCAAAAACAATTTAATGGAAAATTTCCTATTTATGAACAGAAAACAATTATATCATCTATTAATGATAATGGAATTATTAATAAAAAATTTCATATGTTTGTTAGAGATAATGATAATAATATTATAGGAGAAGGAATTGCTAGATCTAAAAAAGAAGCTGAACAAAAAGCTGCACAATCTGCTTTAATGCATTTTGGTATTTCAACAGGATATTAAAGCTAATACTACAAACTTTATATTTATTAATATAAAGATTGTATATTAAATTTTTGATAAATAGTTTTACAAAAAAATTATTTTTATTTAAAATATATTAAAATTATAGTAAGAAACATAGTTTATATATTTGTCTTATATTGTTATAATCTATTTTTTTCCTTAGTTTAATTTGTTTATTTTTATTTGAATAATTTCTTTCCTAATAGTTTTTATTATATTTTGAATTCTTCCTTCTGTATAAAATTTTATGTTTGTATTATTTTTAAAGTTTAAATGTTTTGTTATATGATGTTTATAAAAATAATAAAAATCTTTTAAATTCTGAATTGATCCACCTCTTTGTGATGGATGAATTGAAGTTAAAATATCACTTGAATATATTCTATTATCTTGATATATCTCATTATTAAATTTTTTTTCATTTATATTTTTAATATTATTACGATAATATTTATATTTTGTTTTATAATAATATTTTATTGGATGAATTATACCTTTTGTATTTTTATTAATATGTAAATCACCAAATTTTTGTTTAGCATATAATTTGAAATTTTATTGATCATTAGGTTCTTTTATTGAAGCTATATTATATATATCTATTGATGGATTTATATCAAGTATTATATTATTTTGATATTTTTGTAAAATTGAACATATACTCATTATAGTATAGGCCTGGCCCTGGATAGCAAATTTCATAACTTTTATTATTTAACATATTATTTTATTGATATTTTTCATCAATAAAATAAAAGTAATTTATAATCATTTCTTACAATTTGCCCAGCAGGGCCAGGTCTATTATAGTAACCGGATTAAAAAAATCCAACCAATTATTTAAAAAAATATAGTTTTAAAAATTATAAAAAATATATTATTTTTTATTTATTGATATAAAAAATTTTAGTATGGTCTTCTAGATTTTTTTAAATATTATTAATATTTTTATATTATCAATAAATTATTGTGTACAAAATTATTTTAAATTAAATAAATTAAAAGAATGTCTAAATATATAATTTAATTTATTACTTATTAAATTATTTTTAAAATTATTGACTATTTTTGTTAATTCATTAATTATATATTTTATTGTATATTTTTTACAATTAACTTAAAAATATATTATATAAATAATATAATGGATAAAGTAAGTGTAGTAATTCCAACATATAATCGATTTAATTATTTATTAAATACAATAAAATCTGTGAAAGAACAAACTTATTCAAATATTGAAATTATTGTTGTGAATGATAAATCAACAGATGATCAATATTATGATTATGATTGGGAAAAAAATAATATAAAAATAATACATTTAGAAAAAAATACTAAAGATATTTTTGGTTATGGTTGTGCTGGTTTTGTTAGAAATCAGGGTATTGAATTAGCATCTGGTAAATATATTGCTTTTTGTGATGATGATGATATATGGTTTCCAAATAAAATAGAACTTCAAATTAATGCTATGAAAGAAACGGGTAGTAAAATGTCTTCTACCGATGGATTAATTGGATATGGTATTTATAATCCTATACAAAAATATAGAAGATATAATGCTGAATATTTTTATAGTACTTTACAAAATATTTATAGAAATAATGGAAGTAATATTTTAGATAATGGTTTTCCATACATATGGACATTGGAATTTTTAAAAATACATAATTGTATAATATGCAGTTCAGTTGTAGTTGAAAAAACTATATTAGATAAAATAAATAATATGAATTGTCTTAATCGTGGAGAAGACTATGATTGTTGGTTAAGAGTATTACACTATACAAGTAATGTATATATTGATGATATATGTTTTTATTATGATAATGGACATGGTGATGGGCAAAATTATTAAATACCAATTAAGTATTTTATAATGGAGCTGTTGCATAAATCATAAATCAATAAATCATTGAATAATTTAAAATATTATTTTATAAAATTATCAATTAAAATTTAAAATTTGTTTTTTATTTTTTAGTAATTTTATTGATTTTTAAATTTTATTGAATATTTTTTTAAATTTAAAAATAATTAAAGAATAAATATTTTTTTAAATTTTTTAAAAAATATTTAAAAAGATATTAATTATTAGTAGTTAATATTATCTTAACAATAATAATACAATATATTAAAAATATATATAAATCTAATATTAATTTATTAAAAAAATAAAAAACAAATTTTTATTTTAAGTTGGTATTTTAATAAAATAACAAAAAATATTTACCAATAAAACATTGATAACTGATTTATGCAACAGCTCCAATAAATATTTTTAATAAAATAACAAAAAATATATTGATAACTGATTATGAAACAGATTCTGTATATTTTATAAAACATCATAAATACCTTCTTCTAATTCTTTTAATGCTTTCCAACCTAAAATATTATATGCTTTTTCTGGTGATTGTATTATATGTTTTACATCACCAGGTCTTTCATCAATATATTCAATTGGACATTCAAAAAAATTTGCAGCATAGTTTAATGGAATACTTTTACCAGTACATAAATCAATTATACCACAATAATCATTAAACATTGATAATAAATTACCATTTACAATATCACTTACATGAGTATAATTTCTTGTTTGTGTACCATCGCCTGTAATTATGAGTTTTCCTAATTCTTTTTTAGACTTTCTTAATGCAGCAAATACATTTGGAGATGGTCCAATTTCACTCTGTCTTTTTCCATATACATTTGAATATCTCAATGCTATTATAGACATATTATACATTTTATTATAACATAATGCTAATCCTTCAAGTGCTTCTTTTGAAGTTCTATATGGTGTTAAAAAAGCATATACAACATTTGACGACGATAATACAATTCGTTTGATATTTTTTTTCCTAGAAATTTCTAAAATATTTATAGTTCCATTAACATTTGTATTATAACATAAAATTGGGTCTTCAATGCACCATGGTGTTCTTGCTATTGCTGCAAAATGAAAAATTCCATCTATAATATCGTATTTATCTATAACTTTTTTTAGCAAGTCAAAATTATTAATATCCACATTTTCAAATATTGCTTCTTTATTTAAGTTTTCAATATTTCCACTTAATAAATTATCAATTACTATTACTTTATGTCCTAGAGAAATTAATTTATCCACCATATGAGAACCTATAAATCCACATCCACCTGTTACAATAAATATTTTATTTCTATATTTCATACTTAATAAATCATATAATTTTGAATTAATATTTTTAAGTGATAGACCAGTATTTGATTTTTTATCATTAATATCTAATATTGTATCTATACTAAATAAATGATGATAACCAAAACCTCTTTCTCTATCTCTTTGTGGAATATTTTGTTGTATTTGCAACTTTCTTTTCATTAAATTATCATTCATTGGATAATAACCCATCCAAACAATATGTGCGTTACTTGTTGAGAAAGACATATTATTTGTACTATGTCTTCCAATAGTATAATTTCCATTAAGAAAATTGTGAATTTGTCTTGTTCCTCTGTCGTGATGATAAACAATATTATCGTTAAATAAATTATTAAATAGTTCATAATTATTATTTATATTATATAAGTATTTTGAATATGGACTCACTGCAGTAATAGCATATGAAACTGGTTCTGTATTATAGACAAATAAATCTTTTATTGAATTTTCACAAAATAAAAATTCAGTAGTATTTAATACAATTTTTATCCCTTCAATAGTATTCTCAATATCCATAAATTCTTTATCAATTTCTTCAGCATCAAAATATTTATTTCTTGTTTTTATAATTTTACACTCAGGACAAATACTTTTACATATTTCAATAGATTTATCTGTACTATTATAATCAACAACTATTATTTCATCAAACATATTTTTATGATGATTTAACCAAAAAGGTAATAAATATTCTTCATTAAAAATGTTTGTTAATAAAGTAGCTTTAATTGAACTCATATTTATATAATTATATATTTTTATATATTTTTAAACTAGTAATTCAAATAGGAGTAGATCCAGTGCTCCTAGTAAAAATAAAAAAATATATTTTTAAACTAGCAATACTAGTCTAAATTTGATAGTAAAATAAAACCACATAAAAGTGTATTTTACACCTTTTAGGCCTGGTCCTGTTGGGGCAAATTTTAAGTAATGATTATAAATTATTTTTATTTTATTGTTGAAATTATCAATAAAATAATATGTTAAATAATAAAAGTTATGAAATTTGCCATTTAGGCCCAGACCTATTATTAATATAATTTATTTTAATTATATCAATGTGTGTTAATTTTCAAATTTAAATTATTGTATTTTTTTCTTAAATTTACTTGTTTCATCAATAAATCCAACACGAATAGGATTTCCAGCATCAACACTTTTCATATCAAATACTTCATTTGATTCTTTATCAACATAAAAGGCTTTAGATTTTTTAGGATCAATTTCAACAGCTGTTTTCTTATCATCATGGTATAAATAAAATATTTTTTTCTTTACATCAAATAAATAAATATATTTTTCACAATAAACGGCTCTAGTTAAAGTTTTTTGAACAGTTTTTTTATTTTGAATAGCATATGTTTCAACTAAATCTTTTGAAATATTTGGATAATATGAAAAACCTTTAGCACCTTTACCAAAACTAAAACAATTATATTTTCCTTTAATATCTTGTGAATTTAATAAACAATCAACTGCACATTCTTTTAATATTTGAATTAATTGATTAATAATAAATTGTTTTTTCAGTGACAATTGTTCAATATGTTCATCTGTTGAAATTTTATCTTTTGAAAGAGTAATATCATTTTTTGAAAATACACTAAAATATCTAAATATTTCAATATTTCTTTGATCTTTTGGTAAGCTCATATGTGAATTTCGTCTTACACCTCTGCCAATAACTTGTTCAATTCTCATTTGATTCCAATATGGCTCCATTATATGAATTTGACGAATATTTTTTAAATCTAAGCCTTCAGCTCCTGCAGAAGTTGCTAAAATAATTTTTAAATATTTTCCATACTTATTTTCATTACTAGTAAATATTTTTAATATTTCTTGTTTCATTTTTTCATCTTCAGATCCAGAATAAAGAGCATATTTTGGATTATCATCATTAGACCCAAATTTACTATATCCATTAAAATCCAATACTTTTGAAAATAATTCTATACCTTCTAAACTCCTAAAATTTGAATAAACAAATACTAATCCAGGTGATTTTTGTATATTTTCTAACATTATTTTCATTTTTGGAGATAATTTATCTAATCCATCTGGGCCAGGTGTGAAATATAATTCTCCATTTTGAACTAATTTTTTAATTGCATTATCAATTCTATTTTTATAGTCTTTTGATAATTTACCTTCATTATTAGCTTTTTCTTCTAATTTAAGTATTTTATTTATATTATTTACTTTTATATCTTTATTTTTTTGTAATATTGATACAACAAAAGCTGGATCAGGATAAGGTCTATTAATTTCTTCTGGAAAAACAAAATTACTTGATTGTCTAGAAAAAACTCTGAAAGTACTTTTTACATTTTTACTTTTTTTACTTTTTGACTTACTTGAACCTTTTTCTGTTAATCGTTCTTTTGCTCTTAATATTTCATATATTTGAAATTGATAATTACTCATTTCAACTCTATAATAATCATTGTGTTTAACTTCAGGATAATTATCATTTAATGATTTATAATAAGAAACTAACCCAAGTATCCTCTTTCTAAAAATATTTTCATTTTTCATTTGATCACCTTTCTCAAAATCTTCTTTTACAAAAAAATTTCTAAAGGTTTCGCCTTCATTATCAATTGGAAATAATGGTATTCTTTTTAATTGATCAAATTTTATTTTAATACCTCTATCAGAACATGTTTTTTCAATAAATTCTGTTATTTCTGAATATTTATCATTATAACTTTTTATTTTTATATGAATTTCCATTGACTTATTTATTTTATTTATTTCTAAATAATCAATAAATTTATTTTTCATTAATTCTTTTTCTAAATCTCCTAAACGCCATTCTTCACCATATATTCCTGGTACTTTTAAAATTTTAAAATAAGTTATTTCAATATATCCTCTTAATATATTAAATAATATAGCAGTTTCAAATGAATCATTAATTAAAGGAGTACCACTTAATGCAACTATTTTAGCGTTCTGTGCATCCATTAAATAATTATATATTTCAAGACCTTGTTTACTTATACCCATTATACCACTCATCATTTTTGATATTAAATTATGTACTTCCTCAATAATAATAACTTTATTATCTAAACTACCAATTCTCTTTATTTGATCTAATGTATTATTTGCATTATATGATATAAATGAATATTTTTCTTTATAATATTCAGGATTAGCTCGATATTTTGAAGCACCACAAAACATTAAACCATCTTGAATAAAATTAGTTCTTAATGAAGCTGGTAACATAACTACAATATTTCTTTCTGTTTTTAAATTTTCAGAAATTTCAATAGCACTACATGTTTTACCACTACCTAAACCATGATATAATAAAATTCCTCTATACGGTGAATTATTTTGCATATAATCTCTTAAAAATTCTTGATATTTAAATGGTTTAAATTCATTAGAAGGTGCATGAATTTTACCATCTGCTCTATATTTAATAAATGTTTCATTTATCCAATCTCCAAATTCTTTTTTATTTGGTAAAACCCAATTTAATGGCTCAATTCGAGTATCTTTATTTATAAAATTTGTAATTTTTTTTGAAAGATCTTTTTTAGATTTCATTATATCTATAATAAACATATATTATATTCTTACTTAAAATCTAATTTATAAATTATTTAAATTTATTATTTAATTAAAAATTCTTTATTAATGAAATAATACTAACCATCATTACTAAAATTTTTTTATAAAACTTTTTTCTATAAATTTAATAGAATATATTTCTCATATTACTATATATGAATAATAAAAAAAAGATACAATAAGAAATTAAAATATTGTCAGAAATAACAAAAAAATATTTAAATAATATACATAATAATATAAATGTAAGAATATACATTGAAAATAATAGATATTATTTTGAATATAATTCTATAACTAAATTATTTACATGGAAAAATGTAATTAATTCTAAAAATATAGATTTATTACAATATATATATGATTTGAGAAAAATGTATATAGATAAATTACTAGTAATAAAATATTATGGTAAATTATGTACAAATACATTAACTAGATATAATGAATATTGTAAAATAAATGCATTAGGTAGTACATCTCTTACAAGTAATTATAACGTTACTGTATCTAGTTTTTTATTTTCAACTATTATTGTATCTAACTTTAATAATTATTTTTATAAATATTGGAAAGATACTTCTGGAGAAATATTTGATACAAATTTTTATGGAAATAGTTTTTTTATAACAATAAAAAAAAATTTAGAATATAATCAAAATTTAATTAGATTATACAATCATATTAATGTAAAAAATGATATACTATTTTATTTACCTCCACAAAATATTATGTTAAATGGAGAACTAAAAAAAAAAATATTAGATAATCAAATAAGTTGGTTAATAATTAAAATTCATTTATATTTAGATGAATATTCAGATTATTTCAATTCTAATAGACTAAAATCATTATTAAAAGATATGCATGATATAATATTAAATATTATAACTTTAGATAAAAATATAAAAATTTTGATAAAAATATAATTTTTATTTATCAATAAAAATAAAAATATACTATTATATTTTTTTTAATAAAATGTATTAATATATAA
>Ga0247832_1005771_pt1 | contig 14067 bp, 9 predicted proteins | sample LaCruzMarch2015__10_FD_192407 | JGI IMG/M metagenome (GOLD analysis project Ga0247832, IMG submission 192407) | Freshwater microbial communities from meromictic Lake La Cruz, Castile-La Mancha, Spain - LaCruzMarch2015_4m | ecosystem: Environmental > Aquatic > Freshwater > Lake | place: Spain... | reverse complement strand
CAAGTTATGTGCATCACATCTTATAGTATACGTATCGTCCTACTATCGCGGTACGTAAATAACTACGGTACCATGGCGCCTATGTCATGTTCATCCTTGGCAGTCCCGACCATGCGTCCTCGCTCGCTGCCACCTTTTTCCACGCATAACTGATAGTGTTCATCAATCCTCTTTTTGCTCCAAAAATCGTCATGTTTAAAGCTCAGGTTGCAAAGTTGACCACGCTCCAGCAATTTCTTGTGAGAAATAAGGTCACGCATGTGTCTAAGCGACCGAACATCAGGCGATGCATCCAAACCAAATCACCATCGTATGTTTGAAGAACTCGTTCGGCAGCATTATCAAATGCTACGGCAGACTCAGATCGTGTGCCGTAATAATTGCAAATCATAGTTACAGACGTATCAATTCCAGGACCACCTGGCTTTCGAAACTCACGATTACGATCCTGCTGGAACTGGACAAGCTCTTGCGAGGACACCCAACCAACGTCAGTTACTTCCGAGCCCAAAGGAGTACATGTCGAGCCCAAAGGAATACCTGCCAAGTCCAAAGGAGCACCTGCATGAGCAGCGATACACTGCTTGGATTCATCGCAATTGACGATACCTGCAAGGAGAGTATTGTGGATAGCTTGAAACGCCGTCTGGCCTTGTCGGGCAATGAGCAGGATGTCATGGCAGTCCTTGGGTTTAACCTTTACTGCAGCACATCCACCGCCACTCCACTCCCTGTACCTATCCTTCATGGTTGGAATCTTAGGCGATGTAGTCAATAGAAAATAATGAGGTCCAAGCAATGTAACAAGTACATGGCATGATCTCGCATTGCGCTTAGGGGTAGCATTTCTTGCCCCAGGATCACAGTGTGGTTGCTGCTCTACAATTTCCTGAAACGCAACGTGTGTAATCCCGTACTCCTCCATGGTTATCTGTAGAAATTGATGTACCAACGGGGCATTCACTTCAAGGTCAGGCTCGTCTAAAATTCCAACGCTGTTTCGTGTAAAGTCACGAAGGATTCGAAACTTGTCATCATCCAGAGCTCCTTTGTCTACACGAGAATTACCTTTGCGTGCTTTGAGTAATACCTCCCTCATCGTGTAGAGAATTTCTCTCTTCCACTCAGCCGTACTCATGAGCATAGTCAAAGATGGAAGGGTGCCTCCTCCCGGGTGCGTTTCGGTAAATTTCAGGTCGGTAAAAAAAGAGGTATTTCATGTCCCGTACGCCTCGACTATATTCTCTACACACGATGAGCGCGGCGGCATCATCATCATTACCGCCACCGCCCGCCAATCCCTTCATCATCAGCGACGGCAATGCCATTGACGACGCGAATAATGCTCGAGCGGGATTCGAAATGGTCCCCGGGGGAAAATATAAAGACGATCTAGATGACAATGACGATGATATACTAGATGACAGCAATGACGACAATGACTCGGATGACGATGACGATGATGACGATAGCTTCGACGATGACGATAGCTTCGAGGACGAGCAGCAACAAATCCGGACCGAACGCACACGGCGTTACCGTTTTCCAATGACGGCGGTTCGCGACGACGGATCGCGACGACGAAAACGGATGCGTCACCTCGATCACATCGAGGGGAGCGGCGACGATTATCACATTTCCAATACGCCATTGCCCAAGGCGGTATATCAATATATACACGCCCCCGATGATCCGCGCGCGGTCCAATTATTCCGATTGGAGAATGTGGCCATACCGGCATGTTACTTGCTCGTTGGACTGTTACAGGGATTGTCCGGGCCGTTCACGAACGTATATCCGTTGGATTTAGGTGCCACCGAGGCCCAACAGGCGACGATATCCGGTATCAAAAGTTTGCCCGCATCGTTTAAATTGATATTTGGTTTTATTAGCGATAATATACCATTATGTGGCTATCGACGTAAAAGTTACATGTTGCTTGGTTGGGGGATTACTAGTTTGAGTATGTTTACCTTAGTGAGCTTTGCAGATTTAAGTATTGATGCTGTGGTACAATATAATAAAGATTCGACATTTGCAACACATGCAACAACTTCTGTAGCGGAAGGAGGAGGAGGAGAAGGGGGGGTGGTGATGGTGGAAGATGGTATATCTTCAAGTGTTGGTGAACCACCCTCCATAGTCTTTTTATCCATCTGTTTACTACTCTTTGGGACAGGATATTGGTTTGCCGATGTCATGGGGGATAGTATAGTGGCCGAAAAAGCCAAATTAGAATCGAGTGCACATCGTGGGCAACTCCAATCGACATGCTACGCATGTCGATTCTTTGGTCTAATGATCGCCGCACCATGTGGGACGGTAATATACAGTTCACTTGGTCCACGTGCACTTGTGGGATTAATGGCTATATTACCAGCATGTATTGTACCATTAGTATTTGCATTAGGGGAAAGTAAGAATGTACATATCAAATCCACAAAGGAGCAATGTTGTGAGATATGGGAGACCGTGTGTTCTCGAGCCGTATGGCAACCCATGGGATTTGTATATCTATATAATGTATTACAAGTTGGGAACGCGGCATGGAAACAATTTCTCAAAACGGTTCTACACTTTACATCGAATCAATTAAATACATTACTTGTTGTGGCATATGTTTTGCTATGGTTGGGGATTATGGTATATAAAAAGTACTTCATTAATTGGAGTTGGAGATCAATATATATCGCTACTACAGCACTCAACGGTGTATTCAGTTCATTACAGATATTACTAATTAAGGGTAAGACATTTGGTCTAAGTCCATTTCTATTTGCATTGGGAGATGATGCATTCGCAGATTTTATTGCAGGCATACAATTCTTACCAACCACAATTATGATGGTACATTTATGTCCCGTGGGGAGTGAGGGTGCAAGTTATGCCATGTTTACAACGGTTAGTAATTCAGCTGGGAATTTGGCTGGTGCATTTAGTACCTTGTTATTAAGTGTTTGGGATGTAAGTAAGGAGTCTATGGAAATGGGACAATTACAGGGGATGATTAACTTAACATGGCTAACTACTGCAATACAAATGAGTGGATTACTATTTGTTGGACTACTACCACGAACGAAGGAGGATTTGGCCAATTTACATGCCGATCCCATGTCAGGGAGTAAGGTTGGTGGATTCCTCTTCCTTCTTGTGACATTCTCAAGTATATTGTACTCGTTGGTTGTTGGTATATTGAATATTGTGAAACCTGGCTGGGCCGGAGAAAGTTGATGGACAGGGAAGAGTGTGCTACTGTGATGCGTAAAATAATGGCACGACCATACAAAACGCTACACTAATCGTATAGATTATATGAATTACCTTATTTTACATGTCGTACTCGCCGAACTTTGAGGAATATCCACTACTCATACAGCTGGCAATGAGTCCAGACCTGACAGAAGATTAGGAACCGAATTGAACCGCTGTTTGGCCCTGGGGCGGAAACGATCACGTCTTTTTCCAATAAAGATCTTGGCGTTCAAATTAACAGTAGAAGTGGTGGTACTTAATTCGGTTGCGGATCTTGTTAGATTATTTGTGCTGTCCTGACTATCATTTGTCAGCATGGTGCGATGAGATGACAAGGAAGTGTTTATATTCATCTTTTCATTGTAGCACAATGGCATTTGATGAATACATAATGAACTGCTACCAATGTCGGAAGAAGGCGAGGTTAAACTTTGGTAGCAATGGAAGTATTGCAATGGGAGGTATTGACGGAGGCAGCAGAACAATTAACAGACGTTGTATTCTTGTCAGAGTTACGATTATGACGTGAATGAGTAGAATTTCTTCCACTACTCCAATCATCTTGATTCATGGTTCCATCACATGCACTGTCGTTAACCGTAGTATGATCACCATGCTCTGGTCTTGAAAGAGAAGAAGAAGTAGTATCAGCAGTAGTTGCGGTAGCAGTTGATTTTATCGCACTACTGCTGACTAATCGTAAACAACGTACCCAACAATCCATATTCAGTATCTTATGACTGTCACTCTTCATATCAAGTGAAACTATGAGACTATCTCCATCCTTCACTTGTCGTTCAACTATTGATGCATATGTCCATTCCCCGGATGTACGTTTAACAAACAGAGGTGAGCCTAATGGTAACTTAGACAAATGATGCGATGCATCCTCCGCTGATGTAAATGGTACAGCATGATGTTCTACTCGTAATGTTTGACCTACTTGATATTGGTCATCGATTATATCAGTAACACATGCAGCACTAGCACTACTTGACTTAGCGGCATCAGCGTACATGGCTTGCCTATTCCTAACTTCGCGAGGGAGTGGGAGTAGCTTTTTCAGAGGGAGGGAGCTCAAGAAGTGTACACTCTTCCTTGTGACTTGTACCGGCTTCTTGATGTTGCATCTATGAAGTGTAGAAGAAGATGAGTAGACTGAAGATGTCGAATCATCATCTGCTGCAGTCGGAGGGACCGGTTTCCATTGCCAGGTCGGAATCGCAGGTTCTTTCTTTTTCGAACCTTTCAGCGACTCGTTTGCAACCAATACTTGACTTTTTGCTGGAATTGTATGTCGACGACGCTGGTATGATTTCGACACCTTTCCTTTCCTCAGCAACGTGTGGCTTTCAATGACTTGTCCTTGTTGTTCCTTAATGATACGATTCTTGGTGGAACCATTCCTACATTGAATGGGCCGAAGTCCCATGACTTGTCCGTGTTGTTCCGTGATACTAAGATTCTTGGTGGAACCATTCCTAATTCCTACTACCTTTAGTAGTGTTGAGCTCAGCTGTCGTGCCGACTTTTTTTTCACTTGAGATACGGATTCCGATGGGGGAATGATGGGAACAGTTTGCCTCCTTCGAGGAGTGTATCTGTTGTCGTTGTTGGCTAAGGCGCCAGTATTACGAAGCGATTTGATCTGTTGTTGCCGAAGTTGTGCATCTTCCGTTCTACACTTTGATTCAATGACAATTTTTATCATGCTCCTTGTTAGATTATCATGCTTTGCCATGCTGTTGTATGGCCGATGTAGCGGCAGATTCGAAGATTGCGTGAATTGCATTTGTGACATCGCTTTCGGTTGTTGCGAGGATAGTACTTGTTTGGCAGTGCTAAGTGCAGAGAGCTAGCAATGATGACTACACTACCAGAAAAAGAAGAAGAAGACACAGGAGTGCACAGGATTCCAGGGCTGGTGTGGCGGGGTCATAAACCCGCAATGTTTAGGGATAATACTTTAGGATTTCTTCGTCATAACCCTAACTTGTGTCCCTAACTTGTGTCTATTTTCCCAGTTTGTGAGGTATCAAGTTTCTAGGTATGTACAGAGCAAAAGCGCACACGATAGATTACTGGAATAAAGAAGAATATCATACAGTCAAGATACGGCTGCTTGATGATGGGGTTATAACCCTAAACATCCCACATGTTTGAGATTCAATATGCAGTATCTGCTTGGCATAGCGGTAACTGAATACTGAATGTAGAGTATTTGACCTCCTTGTGATTGATTAGATCACATAGTATACACAGTTCTCATACAATACAACTTAAGAAATTAGGTAAACAATTAATACTCTACCTAGACATTTTTCACCTTGGAACGAGTCTTTTTGCCGAGGAACTTTCAATGTACTCTTTTATATCAATGATTTCTAACATTTCAGTTGTGTTTTATGAAAATCAACCCCAAAAGCAAGGTCACAACACGCCCCAGTTTTATTTATTCCAACCAGCCACGCTTGGGTCACGTGTAGCGACACTCTCTGTCCCAAAGTATGAGCTGTTAAAATTATCACCATCGTACCGGTTGTTGTCGTGGTCATCCTCATCTTCTTCGTCTTCATCTCCTTCGAAAAGTACATCTTTTGACATGTCAAAATCACCGTATCGATTACCATCAACATACATGGTCGGATCTCTCTTTGCCTTCAAGGGCGGGTCTTCATGGTAAGTATAACTAGCTGTGCCAAATCGATCATTTACCACCAAGGAATCATTATGAGCTTGATTATCAATATACATCGTTGGTTCACGTCCTTGCGTAATCATTAGAGCACCCGATGATGTTGGATCGGGCTTATCTTCTTGACCAGGAATGTAGAATGTTGGATCGCGTCCAACCCTGCTTTGCTTGGTCCGAGTGGTGCGTCTTGAGCCAGAAGTAGTAGTGGCATATGACAAAGATGACGATTCAGGTAGTGCACGAGTTGCAGCTCGACTTCCATTTTCAATAGCAAGCATCAAATTTCTGTCATCACGGCGTGATGAAGATGCCCCTGCTCTACTGCCACGCGCATCCCTTCCTCCTCCATTTTCAAGAGCAAGGACAGTATTTCTCGTTTGACGTGACACTCGACTACGATTGTCATAACGCCCATCCTCAATGGCAAGGATTGTCCGTCTGGTACGACTGGATGATGATGCTCCACCCTCCTTACTAAGACCGTCAAAATATTCATTATCAAATCTGTTGTCAAGTCGAGGTTCTTTTTCTCGAAATAGATTATCAAAGCAGTTGGTGATACCAAAACATGCAACTCCAATGGCATATCCAATACAGAATACTAACACGAGGATAAACAGTACGATGAGCGAGATTGCCCAGGGGGCAAGACCTGAATTAACATCATCGACGCTTTCAGCGAACATGCCAATTGTTACAAACTCGTTTTTTCGGAGTATCCCATCACGTGAAGAGTCGAATACTAGAATAACTTTCTCAACTGTCTTGTCGGAAATTTCGATCTGATAAAAGTTATAAAATGAAAACAAGAAGAGAAAGACCATGAGATATAAATACACAAGTACTGTTTATTGTCTGAGACAGGAAGAATATATATGCACACACACACACACACACACACACACACACACACATGTATATACTCCTATTAACATACCCGAAGTTCTTTTTCAAGTCCCATCTTCAACTCATTCTTCCCCACGATTCCATCCGAATTGGTGTCGAATTTATCGAACATCATGTCCGTTTCAGAGATGGGTGCGGACACCGGAGAAGGTGTAATTTCCTTCACACAATTACCATCATACTTGCCATTCTGCAATGCACAGATGTTAATAGTAACACCCTCATTAAAGTATCCCGCATCTGAAAATGTTCTGTGTTGTGGAGATATATGAAAATGGTGTTAGATAGTAGAGAGAGAGAAGAGAGAGTGTGAGAAAAAGGGAGTGAACGATATACGCAATATTATCTCTATATACTCACAGTATTTGTTGCAATATCTCATCATAATTATCACGTATACCACTGATAATGATCGGACCAAGTTTCTCACCCTCAACGCGCTTGGCATTGACGTTAAAATAGACCGATTTCGAACCTCCTCCTCCCACCTCCCCCAAGGCCAAGGTCTCTTGTGTATTAAGTACGGCGGCCTGTTCGATGTTGGTAATTAGCAACCCATCGATACTGGTCATTAATTGATATAGTATGCGCGTTAACACGGTCTTCATTTCGCTTTTCAATTCGGACATGGACAATCCCGTGGGCAGGCCCGCGATGTCGAATCGAAGCGGTATGATCTCGCTATCGTCATCGATATCCTCAACAGTGATCGTGGGGAATTTCGTGGGCACTTCCGGTTCGACCGAGCCATTACATAGTTTAGATTCCGGATAATTCTGATTACAACATGCCTCACGCGTGCTGTAAATTTTCCATAAACCGAGCGGTATGTCATACCCGGTCGTGCATTGCTCGGCGCTTAGTCCATTTACCCACCAGGCTAGTGTGTTTGTGTGTTTGTTTGTTTGTTTGTTTATACAAACGGCGATTTGAGACAGTCAAAACAAGGCGGGTTTAAAAAAGATCAACAAATACATATAACAATAAAATATAAAACACGTTTCGAACACTCACGACAATCCACGCCCTTGACGCATTCCGTCCAGGGATTGCCGCCACAGGAATTCGTCGGCTGGGTACAGTCGCCGATCAGATCGGGACAGTACGGCGGGATGCATTGACATCCGCACGTTTCCATGCTGAATATCCCGTTCTGACACGTGCCCATTTCGCACCACGGTGCCACTGCCATTATTTGTTCCTGACCGGCAACGGTCGTTGCCAAGACGGAGATGATAATGAGGACGGCCGCGACGGTAGTGTCGTGGTGAACATGGCGAGGAAATTTCATCGTATAATAATTAGTTCTGTATTGTAAAAAAGGAGGCGTGATGCCTTGAATTGATGAGTGTTGAGGATGCATGCGATCGGGCGCCGGGCTGTTGTGTTTGCCCCATTTTCTCCAAAAGATTCTCCCCTTTCTCATTATTTCTGCATGGAGACGGGGAAGGTTTGAGGATTCCACCATATCGCTTTAGACCGCCTCAAAGTAGGGTATTATAATAAAAAGTCAAAGTAGGGTATTACATGGGTTCCCAAGAGTTGCAGGAGATGAAGGAAAAAGGCGAACGTTGCCGTTGCGGATCAGCTCGGGAATGGATGAATCTCATCGCGCATCACGGCTCGGTAGAAAGGGCGATCCGACAGTGACTGAACCTTAACTCCGTCTTCTAGATAGTGTGGTTAGGAGGGCCTAGCCGACGTCCATGGAGGAAGGACGTGGGAGCAGCTGAGAATAGCTCGGTTTAGTTTTTTAGATCGCAAGATGTTTTGGGTTTTGATATTTTTTTTTCCAAACGATGGATCGTTGGAGCACATTCTGATCCGGGACCACAACACTCACTATTCAAAAGGCAGAGATGAGTGATTTTCAGAACTTCGTTCGTCATGCCGAATTCGGCAAGATCCTCCAACTTAACGATAGGTTGAAGCATGAAGAGAGAATGATGAAAGAAGAAGAAGAACCATCACGCCTTGTTCGCTTTTCTACTGAACCTTTGATGAAACCAAGGAAGAAGAAGATGCGGTGGCTGACATCCTCTGCTGGTGGTAACACGTTATTGTCAACAACATCGGAGGACGATGACCACGTTACTACTTTCAACACGATTGATCCAGGAAGCTCCTCATACGATGGCGCAGCTGAACTCATTCGTAAAACACTTCTGGTACCTTCACCAAATGATGGTTCTTCTCGAGCAGCTATTTCTGTGGTAAGACGGGGAGAAAGCCTAGTGACGGATTCTCTCATTGATGAGACGATCAATTCACTAATCAGCGAATTGAAACTATGCCTTGACTTGAAAGAGCAGCGTCGAGCTCGTACTAGCCGTCAAACGACAGCGACGATGCCCGAATCCATGGCATTGTCACCACAACAACTAATTGCAATAGACGTTGATGGTGGTAGCGCTACTAGGACCAATCACAGCGCAAGCAAGTTTTCCAAGTGGCAGACGGATGTTTTAACAAATTGGATGATCGAACATCGTGAGTACCCATTCCCGACACAAGACGAGATTCGTGAACTCGCAAAGGCAACCAACCTAACAGCTACACAGGTGGTAAATTGGACCACGAATGTTCGGAAGCGTAATTTGAAGGGTACTGTCGAATTTGGGAAGAAACCACATCATTTCTTGGATTACTTGTTCCTCGCGACCGATCGAGAGAAGAAAATGAAACTGACACATCCGGAAGTTGACATGTCCCTCTATGGTGACAGTAGTAGCAATCATGATGTTGTTGGCTTTACTGCCTCTACTGGGACTGGCAACGGGATCACGGCATTCCAACAAGCAACGATAGATTCCGATCGAGCAACCTCTCAGCCGATGACGCACCAATTGCCCAATATCCATCGTCGGAGTAATATGAAACAGATCTTCCGCAGTGGAAATCAGAAGTCATCGATGGATGGCATTTCAAATCAAGGGGTAGGAAATCTATCAAGACAAGAATATTCATCAAACAAATATGAGAACATCATAGATGATACATTGCAATTCCCTGGTGACGATTGTTACATGTTTGATGAACATGACAGCGCTGGAGTAGTTGAACGTCCAAAGATAGTGTCGTTTGAGAGATCATTCGAGAGCATTGACGATGAGCCACTTCCCTTCTTAATGGAGGAGATACCTGCATTTGACGAGACTGTGGAATGGCGAGAATTGTTTCGAGAAGATTAATGAGAGATGTAAAGAAACTGTTGATAACACTTAAATGCTACTCGTGGATAAATTTTAACAAATGCTATGATGGTGATGTCTGTATTATCATTTTATTTAACAAAGGCTTTGCATTGGCTTTAACCATGCTCTCTATCTGCTTGATAACACGACGAATCCACTCTGAGCGTTGTGTTTGCCTCATTTTCTCCAAATTCGACTACCCTTTTTGTCTTCCATTGTACAAGCTTTGTGCCAATAAGGGAGGAGTAGGTAGTATCCCATGTGGTGAACGCATCGTACCATGGTGACTGGACTCAAATGAGAGTAGAGGCTTAGAAGAGCCACTTGTTGTTGTAAAAGCAAGTCGTAGTATTATTAGTAGAATTAAAAATAGACTTTGATTAATGTCTGCTTTCTGAATTGAATTGTTCTGAATGCAGGATTGCAGCTGCCGTATCAGGATTGCAGCTGACTTACTGCTTTGACAAAAAATGCCATAATAAAATCCCACCGGTGACACTAACATTCAACGAATCCACACCTGACCGTGTCTCGTTTTCGTTATCATCATCATTTTTGTCATCATCAATACTACTACTACTACCCCCTAACACACTTCCTCCTCCACCTGGGATTCTGACAAATCCAGTACAAGCACGTGAAACGAGTGTACGCAAACCTCGACCTTCAGAGCCAAGGACAATAATTGTGGGACTTCCAGTCTTGACATCATTAAGATCAAAGCATTGAGGTCGAAGCTTGGTAGTAGTAGCAGCGATACTGCTAGATCCAGCATGACTATTGTCAACATTACTACTGTCATCATCGTCTGATCCTTCATTACTCATGACCCATTCGTTATAGTCATCCTCATTATCATCAATAGAATCTTTATCATCATCATGATTACGTGATGCACCATCGGGTACATCCGCAGCAGCACCTAATATCTGCCATCCATCCTCTTGTGCTGTAAATAACAGTTTTGGTAAATTCGTCGTGGAATATATAGACATAAACTCTACTGCGCCAGCACTTGCGGCACTAACTGTGGGTGATAAAGGTGAGGAATTCTTGGAACATACTATTATCCCCACCTTTCCACGAGTTATGCCGTTGTTGTTGTCGTCGAGTGCTGATTCATCATCATCATAATTGTCATCATTGATACTCCTCGTATCACCACCACCTAAGAAATACGCTGAACGTAATAGTGCACCTAAATTCTGTGGATCCACGACTTCGTCAAGTGCCAACCACAATGATGGTCCGGTTTCTGCGACGGTAGAAAAAGAGTCAGTTGTTGCTGACATTGTTGCTGATGTCATTGTTGTCATTACAACCTTGGGTAACCTCCGCACGGCTACAAAGTCCAATTTGCCACAACGTAACACATACCCCTGATGGGGACGACTACCACATAATGAATTAAGTACGCCTTTGTCGACCTCAATTATTGGTAATGATATACTTTTTGCAAGTGATAATATTTCTAAGGATGCCTCCTTCTTGGCATCACTTCGTGCTGTTGACATCGAGTTATATCGTGTTCGTCCATTATTATTATTCAGTGTACCCTCCTGAACGAATAGATGAGGAGATAATTTTGCTTCTGGTTTGATACTACTAGTATTACCACTACTTGATGATTCAACCTTCTTCTTTCTCCATCTCTCATCATTGTCATCGTCGTCATCATCATCGTCAAGAGAACTACTGATATCATCAAATCGTCGTCGATCATCATCATTCATCCCATCTATACTACTACTATCAAAGTCACGTACATTTGACTTGAGTGCATTCAATACAGGCGCGATGCCATATACATGTTCATATCCCGCAGATTCAATCGCACGTAAATTAATTTTACCCACTGCTGCCAAGTTGTTGTTGATGTCTGTTGTGGTACTACTGCCGAAGCTTCCTCGACCAGAACTGCGTCCTTCCCCCCCAGATTCTTCTCTATCGAATGATCTACGCCGTGGATTATCATTGTTCCCCCATGATCCTCCTTCTCCACGGCTAAAACTATTACCACGTCTGTCGCTTCCCCGTCCTCTTTCTCCACGTCCACCACGTCCACCACGTTCACTTTCTCCCCTCCCTCGTTGTTGTTGATAATTGTCATCATAGCTACGCCGATGATTATCATCACTTCTACTACTGCCTCGATAATCCCCACCGCCAGCCCTGTCTGTACTTGTACGAGCATAGCTGCTGCTCCTTGTACTACTAGTACTCCAGCCTTCGTCGCCACGGCGAACGCGTGAGGTTGACGAATCATTATTATTTTGAAATGTAGCATCATCATCATCATCATCAAACCAGTCGCTCTTTCCCCCGGCCTTCTTCCGTCCCCCGCCATCCGAGTCATTGTTGGACGATGCACCACTTCCCCCTCGTCGTGGCGGACGAATGGGTCTACTGCTCGACGAGGACGAGTAATCCGCCGTTCGAAATTGTCGTCGTGGCATCCCGCTCGATGGCGGCACCCCTTCTTTCGACGAGGGAGGCCGTCGCTCTTCGCCCCACATGTACAATGTCGACTTTGACGCTCCCGATTGTTGTAACGATGGCGCCATGGCCACCGCTTGCAGTCGGTGCGATGAAACCGAGGAGAGAATGATGGAACGTTGATTTTTATTCATCGATGCTACGAATGAAGAAAAGGCATTTACGCGGTGCGATGATGCGTTTATCGTGAATTGCAACATCGTAATTACGACCGCTAATGTTATTATTGTATACGATGATGAAAACGGCGTTGATGACGGCTTTCTTTCTCGATGATGCATCGCTTTATTATATTGTTGAGATAGATTGGTTGGCGCTGGGCATAGAAAGGCATGGTGTGTTGCCATTTTTCTTCCCGCAATTATGTCGATTCTCTTCTCTCCCAGCCATTTTTGTCGCGAAACGGTGTCGCGTGAGGGGGTTCAGGTGGAGCTTTTCGGCCTATTTTAATTTGCAACTTGGGTCCGCCCGTCCGTGTTGTTCCTTGCTTGACCGAAGACGTAGTAGTAAATGATGCTGTATCGTCGTATGATGATGCCGTTCACGATTTCGTTTGCCATCATCATTGGCGTTCGTGTTGCAGTGGCGCAATCGTCCAAGCCGGATGTATGCAACCCAGAGTACACGCCCAGCATCAAATGCTACCCCCCCGGTCTTGGAGATGGTCGTCCACCCTGCTGTAAGGCTGGCTATTGCAAGAATGGGAATTACACCAACGTGGACATAATGTGCACATCTCCAAGTCTGTGTGATATTAACAACGATCCCGAGTGTTATTACTTTAGCGGCATGCCCGTCTGCTGTACATCGGAGTTGGCGTGTTCCTTCACGTCCAACCTAGAGTGCGATACGAATAAATATAAACCTCAAGCTCCCGCTACACCTTTTGTACCAACTACCCTTGCTCCCATGACAACTACTACTACGCTTACTCCCGTAACGGCTACTCCTACGCTTCCTCCCGTTACAACTTCGCTTCCTCCCATTACAACGACGCTTCCTCCCATGACAACTGCTCTCGTGACAACTGCTCTCGCAACACCCGCTCCGGAAGAAGAGACCGCCAACCCTGATGATAATACTAATACCCTGGCCAAGGCAACGAAAATCTTCAAAAACGAAAAAATACCCAAGGCCGACAAAATAACGTCGCTGATTGTTGATGCAAAAGCGGAAAAGATGTCGGTTCGCCACGAAGCCAAGGCAAAGACGGAGAAGATGTTTGTTGATGGAAAAGCAGAAAAAAAGATGTCAATTGACCAAAATGCAGAGGCGAAGGCCGAGAAGATTGTTGATGCAAAAGCAGATAAGATGTCAGTTCACCACCACGAAGCAAAAGCAGAAAAGATGTTGTTAGTTCATCACGTAGTAGCCAAGTCGAAGACAGAGAAGATTGATGATGCAAAGGCAGTTAAGATGTCAGTTCATCACGAAGCCAGGGCGAAGACAGAGAAGATGTTTGATGGAAAAGCAGGAAAGAAGCATTCGATGTCAATCCACCACGAGGAGGCGAAGGCAACGAAG